>JACCDX010294554.1_pt1 | contig 18361 bp, 17 predicted proteins | sample 7449681 | NCBI WGS metagenome assembly JACCDX01 (sample SAMN15323450, study PRJNA562643) | freshwater metagenome | isolation source: river surface water | place: USA:Blue River Watershed | collected 2017-08-18
ACCAGCTTTTGCAAGTTCTGCTGTTAAATTAGCAAGACACTTTGCAAAAATGGAGGAGACACTATCTTGACAAGGAACACAAATAGTTAACATTAAGTTAATTGTGATGGTATGCTATTCAAATTAATACGCTTTTCAACGTCCATTGTTTTTGTATTAACGCTGTTTGCTTTTATAGTTGCGTGTTTTACAATTTCTTCAAAATCTTCTTCTGGTAGAAGCGACATTGCTAACATAGTTTCAGGTTGAACTTTTCCCAGTGTTAACAAATCTGAAGCGGTTTTATTTGCGTAATACTGAATCCAATGTTCACGATCTTCTTCGTCAAACTTAGATTCAACCTGCTTTTCAGTTTCTTCTTCAAGAATTTCTTTTTTTATTTTTTCGTAGTTTGAAGTTGAAATTTTATTTGCTTCAAACAAGTTGTTTAATTCTCTAAGTTTTCTACTTTTTGTGTAGCACTCTGCCAAGAGAATATTTTTTACTTCATAATAACTAAACATCAAACTCTCCATTATAGGAATTATCTACCACCAAAGCTAGCACTTAAACTAACTGTGTTGCCAGCGGTTATACCAACGTATGTTCCTAACAGACTCAATGTGACGTTGGAAGAAGGTCCACCGAAGTAGACTGAGACGTCTGCATATTGTCTAATTGTAGTTCCAGTTGCTGGTAATGCCATATTTCCTTCTCACTTTAGCATGATATTTAATTATTTGTCAAGTTAAAGATCACAAGATGTGATCTTTAACTAATTTTTGATTTTAGTTCTTCTATTTCAGCTTTTAATTCTTTTACAGCTTCAATTAGAAGAGCTACTATGTTTCCATAAGCAACAGATTTTGTTCCATTACTAAGTGTAGTTACTACTTCTGGGATTACCTCTTCAACTTCCTGTGCTATAACACCCATATATTTTTTAGTAGTGTCTTCAAAATCGTTTCTTGTAAATGTTACACCACGTAGTTTTAGAACTTTTGAAACAGGATCAGCTACTACTTCAATATTTTCTTTTAAGCTAATATCAGAGAACGCTGTTATTTCACCTGGTGATACAAATGCACCTGCCTGTGTAAATCTCCAAATCCTGTTATTTGCATCAGCCCCTTGAATAAAATGTATAATAGCTTCCTGAGTGTTATCAATATTATGTAGAACCCCAAATGATGCTGAAGTGACATTCGATGTACCAGTTGCTCTTAATTTTAAAATAGGAGCATAACTGCTTGCGCTATGTGTAACTGTACCAAAGAACGGTGCATTAACAGTATCTTGATCAGTATACGCACCACTTACTGTTGCAGTAGAAATTATGTTACTACTAAAGGTTTTGACACCAGCAATAGTTTGATCAGTAGTAGTTAATACAGTACCAGCTGGAATAGCTCCCTGGATACCTTGGATACCCTGTGCTCCTTGTATACCAGTTATTCCCTGTAGTCCTTGTGTACCTTGAATACCTTGAATACCCTGAGCACCGGTTCCACCTGCTATACCACTTATACCCTGTATACCCTGGCGTCCTTGAATACCTTGACTTCCAGTGGTACCCTGTATACCCTGAATACCCTGGGCACCAATATCACCAACTGTACCACTTATACCTTGAATACCTTGACTTCCAGTGGTACCCTGTATACCCTGAATACCCTGGGCACCGGTTCCGCCTGCTACCCCACTTATACCTTGAATACCCTGGCGTCCTTGGATACCTTGACTTCCAGTAGTACCCTGTATACCCTGAATACCTTGAGCACCAAGAGTACCGTCTACACCCTGTATACCCTGGGTTCCTTGCTGACCAGTTGTACCTTGGATACCTTGAGTTCCTTGACCACCAACTACACCGCTTATACCTTGTAAACCTTGGGTTCCCTGACGACCCTGTATACCCTGGATACCTTGAGCACCAGTACCACCAACCGTACCACTTATACCCTGGATACCTTGAGCACCTTGGCTACCAGTAGTGCCCTGAATACCTTGTGGTCCTTGGCCACCAACAACACCACTTATACCCTGGATACCTTGAACACCAGTCGTTCCCTGCAATCCCTGAATTCCCTGAGCACCAGTACCACCAACAGTACCACTTAGACCTTGTATACCCTGGGCGCCTTGACTGCCAGTAGTACCCTGAATACCTTGTGGGCCTTGACCACCAACGACACCACTTATACCTTGAGCACCTTGGCTACCAGTAGTACCTTGAATACCTTGTATACCTTGCAAACCTGTTCCACCAACAGTACCACTTATACCCTGGGTACCTTGATTTCCTTGACGACCTTGTATACCTTGAGTGCCTTGAATACCCTGTGAGCCAACAATACCCTGAATACCTTGTGGTCCACGAATTTCACCAACATCAGACCAAACTGATCCATCGTATACCCAAAGTCTACCAGTATCGTTTGCAATTACAGCGTTACCAGCAACGGAACCAGGAAATGCAGAATTCAATGCAGTTTGTGGGTTTGCTCCAACAGTTGCAATGTTTCCAATAATTGTTAATGAAGGTCCATATGTACCCTGGATACCTTGAGTGCCTTGAATACCTTGTGATCCATTTATACCGCTAGTACCTTGAATACCTTGTGTACCTTGTCCACCAACAATACCACTTATTCCCTGGATACCTTGGCGGCCTTGTGAACCCTGGATACCTTGGCGTCCCTGTATACCCTGTGGACCTTGAATACCTTGAGTTCCTTGTGGACCCTTGATTTGTCCAACATTACTCCAAACGCTGCCGTCGTAAACCCAAAGATTTCCAGTAGCATCGTCAATCACGCTGTTTCCAGCAACGGCACTTGGGAAAGCAGTATTGAGTGTAGTTTGTGGATTGCCTGGCGGCACAACATTTGCATCAACAACACTACCAACAATGGTTAATGATGGTCCGTAAGAGCCTTGAATACCCTGAAGTCCTTGTAGACCCTGTATACCTTGGATACCTTGAATACCTTGAATTCCCTGAGTACCTTGTGGTCCTTGGCTACCTTGAATTCCCTGAGTACCTTGTGGTCCTTGGCTTCCTTGGATACCTTGTGAACCAAGGGTACCACTTATACCCTGGATACCTTGAACTCCTTGAACTCCTTGTATTCCTTGTGTACCTTGCGGTCCTTGACCACCCACAGTACCACTTATACCCTGGATACCTTGTCGTCCTTGAATTCCTTGTATACCCTGAATACCTTGGATTCCCTGGATACCTTGGATTCCCTGAATACCTTGTGCACCTTGACTACCAACAACCCCTTGGATACCTTGACGTCCCTGTATGCCTTGGCTTCCAGTTAGACCCTGTAGTCCTTGAACTCCTTGAACTCCTTGGATACCTTGAATACCCTGGGCACCAAGAGTACCATCTATACCCTGGATACCCTGGGTTCCTTGCTGACCAGTTGTGCCTTGGATACCTTGAATACCCTGAACACCTTGGAACCCTTGTATACCTTGTTGACCTGTTGCACCTTGTATACCAACAGCGCCCTGTACACCCTGAACACCTTGTGCACCTTGTATACCCTGCTGTCCACGTAAACCTTGTACGCCCTGTAGTCCCTGTGTACCCTGGGCACCTTGAATACCTTGCAATCCTTGAGAGCCCTGACTACCAGCTGCACCTTGTGTACCAGTAGTACCTTGTATACCTTGTTGACCTGTAGTACCTTGTGGACCAATTGTGCCTTGTGGACCAGTAAATCCCTGGATACCTTGTTGTCCAGTAGTACCTTGTGGACCGATAGTTCCCTGAGTACCTTGAATACCTTGCAGACCTTGCGGTCCTTTTATCTCACCAACATCACCCCAAGTAGTACCTTCGTAAACCCAAAGGTGTCCAGTATCATCAGCTATAACACCATTACCAGTTACAGCACCTGGGAAGGCAGTATTGAGTGTTGTTTGTGGGTTTGCTCCAACTGTTGGTACACTACCAACAATAGTCAATGATGGACCATATGTACCCTGGATACCTTGAGCACCTTGGGTTCCTGTAGTGCCTTGTAGTCCCTGTGTACCCTGAAGTCCTTGTGTTCCCTGAGTACCTTGTGTACCAGTAGTACCCTGACGTCCTTGGGTTCCTTGAATTCCTTGTAAGCCCTGAGTACCTTGGCGTCCTTGAATACCTTGAATTCCCTGTGCACCTTGAATACCAGTGGTTCCCTGTATACCTTGGATACCCTGAATACCTTGTACTCCAGGATGATCCCAGTAACGGGTTCCATCAGTATTGCCTTTAAGGGCCCAACCGTTTTGAGGGGGCAGACCAAGGTTTGGTTCAGCTTCCCCAGGACGCATGAACTGATATCTACTTGGTGAAACATCACCAGGTGAAATAGTTTTTATCTTTTTGGATACAGGAAATTTATCGCTCATTTTTCTTCCATTACAGTCGATTTTATATTATTTATCGATATCAAACTGTAATTGGTATGCTAAGTTAAAAGCCTGTATGTTTTGACCTAACAAACGATAGATCCCAGCTTGTGTAAGAAACTGGAACAGGTTGCCCCTCAAAAGGATTTACATTTGGTTGAACATACCTCCACCCTTGACCCCATTTTTTTGTAAGATAGTCAATGTTTAGTTCATTAGACTTATCTAAAATAGCTTTTAAACCGGGAATACTTTTTTCTGTCTGACTTCCATGCTCATAATATTGACTCTTGTCTGCCAATCCGTGTTGGTATGTATTTGTTAACCCAACAACTTTTTTGATTGGTCTATGATGCATACGCATTATATAATCTGCATCTTCACAATAAGCAGGATATGTGTTTTCATCAAATAATCCAAATTCCTGAACTATTATGTCTCTTATTAGGAATAGATCCCAAGCACCAACATTAAAGTCTCCTGAATTAGGGTGAATCATTCCAACTATTGGATCAGATTCTACTATATCTACCATTTCTTTTAAAAGTCCTGGTCCAAAAGAAACATCGTCGTTTACTATAATCCAATAGGGTGCCATCATATAACATTTTATGATAAGATTCCATGCTCCTGCACACCCTATGTTTGCTGGCATGTGTACTACTTTTATTTTATCAATGAATTTGTGAGTTATCTTAGTGAGGTTGTTTAGTTCTTCGTCAATTTCACCTTTTCCGTTATTGTTTATAATAACGAGATTTTCAACAGGGTAATCAATACTCATGATCATGCGAGTAATCCAAAAAGGATTACTCACTACAGGAACGCCAATTACAGGTATTTTTTTCATTTATTCATCCAACAAATATTTTTTTGCATTTTTTGTGTTATCAGTAGTTTGCATAAGGTTTTTAAGAATTTTTGGATCAACTAATTCAGGGTGAACAAACCAGTCTTCATATGCTCTATAATCATCAGGAGCAATATTTCCTGCTACTAGTACGTATCCATAAGATTCCAGATAATCTCTAGCTTTTTTTCTGTAACTGTTATTTTTGTTTGTATAGTGATCGTGTTCAAAAGTTATTACTGCAAACTTTACCTTATCAAAAGGCATATTAAGTAAAACTTGATATGAAACTTCTGGTGGATCGCAATCTATTTGCAAGTAATCAACGGTAGTTGTTGCATTTAGTACCTTCAAGTATGCATCATAATTTACAAATCTTGCATCCTTTAAAACACAAGTGTTTTTTCTTTCTTTTAAAAATTTTTCAACAAGTTGTTCATTTACGTCAAAAGAAATACCATTCCATCCAAACTTACTTTCTAGTAGATAGGAGTTATTGCCATAGAAGGCATCACCAGCACCAATCTCTATATAAGTTCCGTTTGTTTTTCCGTTTAGTGCTGTTAAAACAAACATATCTTGAAATGCTTCAGAATAATTTCTATCAATCATCTCAATATTAGAGAATTTTGTTTTAACTTTTGGTAGGTCTTCTTTTTTATAATTTTCAATTTTACTACTAACAAAAGCATTTAATGATATTAAATTGTTATAAACTACCGCGGTATATTCAGGTAACATATCATAATTTGTATATAGATCTAAAAACATATTTTTAGATTCCTCGCACAAACCACACCACCAAGCAGTGTGTGCTTTTTGAAACAACAGCCCGTATTTTCCAGGAAAGTTAAGTCTGGTTCTTAATTTAGGAAGATTGTCAAAATCTGAAACAGCTAAACCAATGGATGCAACAGTGTATGACTCAACCCATCTTCCATCATTTGTTAAATCACCTTCATAAAACTGACTTAGTTTAAAATAGGCTTCTGGCCTTTTAGGCAGAAGAGCAACTGCTTGATTAAGCAATCCTTTTACTGTAAACTTTCTAGTACCTTGCTTTTCAAATCATTCAGCTGATTTTAGTAAACATTCATATTTTAATAGGTCGTCATTTGTTCTTTCAGCAGTTCTTAAATAATAAGAAACTGCTGACGCAGTTTGACCAAGACTGTCATAGTACAACGCAAGTATAAAATTATTTTCTGGATTATTTGGATCTACTATAAAATTGTTGATTAGATTATCAATAGTTTTAACTTTTGTAAATTTAGATAAAAAGTCACTAACTGAAATTAAATTCAACCATTCTTTTCTGTTTTTATCAAAATTTTTATAAGTCAATTCTTCGTCTGAAAAAGATATCAGATCTTGATTTCCACGAGTTATTACTCCACAACCTTCGTCTGTATCAACAACAAACATTTCTAGATCTTTTCTTTCACGTTTTAGTTTTGAAAAAGCCTTCCAGCAATCACCATTCCAGTGTCCTGACACAAATGGTATCGTTTGATGTTCTTCTTTTATAGGATTCATGTCGTGGCATATTATGTAACCACCATCATTTAATACATCAATAGAGTTTAATATATCTCTGTACACTTGGTCAGCATGGTGTAATCCGTCCACAAAAATTACATCAAATTTTTCAGTGTTTTGTTTAAAAAAGTCATCAGATGTTAGATGATGAGTTGCTGTAGTTGTAGTATTTGGATCTACGCCCACTTTATAATCGCAGTTTATTAATGCAAAATTAACACCGTTATCAACACCTATTTCTAGGTACTTCTTTGCACTAACTTTGTTTATTAAAAGTTGTATAATTTCAGTTCTGTACATATTAAACTCTTTTGTATATTTTTTTGTTAAAACATTCGTCAATTAACAAGTATTCATTATTAATTAACACATCATGAACAGGTTGATGGTTATAATGATCTGTATTGTCAAATGCCAAAATTCCCTGCCGTGCTGTTCTAGGTATAAAAAATTCAGCTGCCTGCAAAACTGATTTCAAATCATGTTGACCGTCTATATGCACAAAGCAGTAAGTGTTAATGATGATTTTTTCTCTATTATAAACAGGAACGCCGTCGGAAAATCTTTTATAAAATTCAGAATCTTCCATATTAAAAAACAGAATATTTAGATTTTTTTGATGTGCATATTTGAATAATTCGCCAAGTGTTTCATTTTTCATATCATCGTTATAATCACTGCGATGTTCACCTGCTATATCATTATACAATATATCTCCATAGGGATCCATGCATACATGAACACGTTTATTGTTGTTTTCTAAAAAGCTATCACAAATAATTTGTGTTCCACCGCCACGACGCAGTCCTATTTCACAACTCATTCCTGGAACTTCTACGAGTGACTTAATATGCTTTTTCATCATTTCATAAGTTTCGTAAGGGCTGTCAATTTGTAGTTTATTGAACATCTGGTAATAAAAACTTTCTTACATTTTCTAATTGAAATATTATTTGTGGTAATTCTTCCATTGGATATTCTTTTAACCAATGTTGATCTCTCCCAAGAGGATCTGAACCACCCGCAACTGGTTTATAGTTTTCTTGAATTTTAAATTCATCATGTAAAAAGTTTTTATACTTTACATGAACTTTTCTTGGACCACCCATCCAAGTAAAATGCCATCCAGCATCTCTTAAATCTTTTCCGTTTTTAACAGGAAAAACTTCTTCAAATTCAGTAATCTTATGCAAGTTTAATGCTTGATCTTCACGTATTTCTGAAAGAGTATATTTTGTTAAATGATGTTCCATACAAACAAAAGGTGTTGGCCACAGCACTGGTTTCCCGTCATTCATATGCACTCTATATCTTGCTTCACCAGCAAGGTAAACAAGTGGAACCCTAAGTAATGTGGTTGTGCTTGATTTAACAAATTCAACAAATTCAGGAATAAAAACTGGATTTAGTATTTCATCACAATCACTAACATATGCTATTGTGTCTCCGGTTATATATTTAGATGCAACATCTCGTTGCATCCTTTCACGCACCCAATGATCAGATTCTTGTGATATGTCCGGCATATCTACTTTTACTAATTCTATTTTTTTCATAGATATACCAAGATCTTTTATTGTGTTATATGCTAACAATGGCTTGGGTATACCTTTGTGTGTATGTGATCCTTCGGATATGACAAACATATCTACGTGATCATACATCAGTTTAAGTCTAAGTTCTAGTAATTCTTTTTCATTAAAAAATGGAAAACAATCAATAAACATTAACAAAATCTTCCAAAACTGTCATTGGAACACTCATTACATATGCAGCATTGTCTTGGAATCCAAAAGTTATAAGAACATTTTCGTCTTTAACGCACATTCCAACTGCAAACTCAACGTGTCCGTTCATAATAGAAAAATCTTTTGTAAAGTGTTTTATATTCCAATCTTTATCCCAAACTACAAATCGATGTCTGTAAACTGCATCTTTTCTACCAACTTCACTTGTAAAAAGATCAACTTCATGTACTAATGCAATATAATGATCGCCCATGGGTATTACTTGAGAACCACCACGAAGATCATTACCTATATGTACATATTTTGACATGTGTGTAGTAACAGAAGTGCATTCAGGAATATTTGCTCTAACTACTTCTGTTGGATTACTCCATTTGATAAAAACAAATGGCTGATCAACAACAGGCATCCAGTTTTTTTCACAATAACTGTTGGGATCGTTAGGTGGTTGTATTCTAAAACGATTTATTTCTTTTACAGAGTCATTAGAAACTATTATTTCAGATAATTCCATTCTGCCTTGTCCGTTTGGAGTAGTATCTCTACGCACACCAGTTATGTATAGTTTGTCATTCCAACGAACAAGTCTCGCATCTTCTAATCCAACAAAATCCCATCTTGGTTCATAAGTGTCAAAAGAACTTGTATCTATTTTATTGTATCTAGTTATAGCCAAACTGTCATCAAGTTCACAGTACCAATTAGTAGTACGTAAATGCATATCATTTTCAGGATGAAGATATGTTAACGGACCCCAAGGATGCTGGAACGTTTTCTTTTCAGAATGATAAAATGTATAATTTACGTGACGTATATTTACGATAATCTTTCCATTATCGTTTAGTATAGATGGATTCATTAAACCAGTTCCCTGTGTTAATTCCGAGGGTACTATTAATGGTTTTACAATTCCGCCACGTTCTATTGCATATTTTGCTAGACTAAATGCGTCATCATAATTATAACGCTGTTCTATTTCAGTTAATGTTTTTTTAGGTCCTAGATTCATATATCAAGCCATTTCGGGTTTTCTAATGTCCATTGTACCGTTTGTACAATGCGTTCTCTTATATTTTTTTCAGGTTTCCATCCAAGTTTTAGCATCTTGTCTCCATCCAGAGCATAACGTAAGTCGTGTCCTGGTCTACTTGAATGAAAATCTACAAATTCATAGTTTAGTTCTTTACCTTGAACTTCTGCAATTATTTTTGCTAGTTCATAGTTGTTTAGTTCTTCACTCCCAACTATATTAAACTTTGGACATTTTGCACCAGTTTCGTCTGAATCAAAAGTTCCTTTAAATTTTAACAAAAACAAAATAGCATCTGCTACATCACTTGCATGTATATAGTGTCGTGATCCTGGAATTGTTTTTGTTCTATCACTATGAATAGTGATAGTTTCACCGTCCCGTATTTTACGTATACACATGGGAATGTATTTTTCAGGATGCTGTCTTTCTCCCATAACATTCATAGTATGTGTTATGTAAATTGGCATGTTGAATGTATTTTCGTATGCAACTGCCAGTTCTTCACCCCCAGCTTTGCTTGCACTGTAGGGATTAGTTGAGTTGTATCTGTCGTTTTCTTTATATTTTATCCCATTTGGTGCTGGACCAAAAACTTCGTCAGTACTAAAGTATATGAATCTTTCAAGTTCTTTATTATCAGAAAGCAACTTTGCAAAATTTAAAATGTTACAAGTTCCTACAACGTTGTCTAAAACAAATTCCATAGGATATTGTATACTTCTATCAACATGTGATCCAGCTGCTAAGTGCGCAATGTAATCAACATGTCCAATAGTTTTTATTATTAGTGGATTTAATTCTGCTCTTAGATCGTGATAAACTACCTTTACACGCCGTTTAACATTCCACGGTAAAGCAGCAAGTACATCATGTAAACGGTTAAGGTTACCACTGTAATCTAACCGATCCAGCGTAACTACTTCCCAATCAGTTTCTATTAATATTTTATGTATTAAATGGTGGGCAATGAATCCTGCCCCACCTGTTATTAGTATTCTTTTCATTTAACACCCTGCCTTATAATTATTATAAGGCATTTGTATCAAATGTCAACTTGATTATTCGTTGGCTGCTTCGTTTATACTTAGAATAAAATCAACAGAATTGTTTGCACTTGCGTATGCATACAATTTATCACCTTGTTCAAGAACCAATCTACCACTTATTGCAGTTAGTACATCTTTTGCAGGTATTTCCATATCTGGAACAATATAAAATTGTGTAGGAGTTGGAGTTGTTGGTTTCTCAATAACAACTGTTACACTTACTGTACCGCTTGTATAATTTGAACAAGTAGCTGACAGAATAATAGATGATATTGTTAACGGAGTTTCATATACTAAATCCGAACTTGTTGTGAGCTTTTTAGCTACACTCTTAAACGCATTTAATGGTATTAAAGCCATTGTTTATCCTTCTCCTAGAGCTAGTATGTATGGTGTTAGAGTTGAGTAAAGTGATTTTCTAAAGACTCGACCTTCAACAGTACCCCTAGCTCTATTTATTTTTAATCCGTCACCAATTTGGAAGTCACCTTTTTGGTCAGTACTAGTGTAATAAACTCTACCACCGTTTACTTGTATAACTTGATTTTCTTCCAGTGGTGTACCACCCAAATATGGTAACGCAGTATTTACGTTTGTTCCAGCGCCGATCCATTCAAAAGTATGACTACTTGATGTTATCAAACTTAACTGATGGAAGGTTAATTCTGTACCAACTGGAATGTCGCCTACTTCAATTTCTTCTTCAATAGTTACAAGAGCATTGTATCCATTTTCAATAATAGTGGTTACATCTTCAAACAGGTCAGTTACTAAAGCAACCTCAGTTGAAGTAGCTGCTGGAAGGCTAGTGTTTTGTGTTACTGTACCATTTAGTGGAGTTACTACAGTGTTAATAACTGTATCCTCTACTACACTTTGAATATACTGGTATGTGTCAACTGTTGCAGCAACTTCCCCTGTTGGTAATTGCATGGTTCCATTCACATAATATGTTCTTGAAACGTCAACTGTTTGACTGTTTCCACCATACATAACATCATATGAAATAGCATCAATTATAAATCCAATATCTCTTCTGCATTTTGTTTGATCATATGAAAGTGCTGGGTAATTTGCAGTTATATATGCAATACCTTCTTCTATATAGAAATTTCTATTAGTTTGAATTATATTCTTAGCCCTAGTATTATTAACAGTAGCACCAGTATGTGAAGCATAATTTATAGCAGGAGCAACGCCTTCACCATTTGTTAGAATGTTTATTACTATATCAAAATTAGCACTTACTCTAGTATAAGCAGTGCTTGGGAACGTTAAGAAACTGAGTGCTAATGATTTTGCATATTCAATTGCTGCAATGGTTTCTGGTTTTTGTGAACCAAGAACTGCTGCTGCACTTGCTCTGTAATAACTACGACCAGCCTTTATTGACTTGTAGTTTGTACCAAATACCATATCATCAGTTACAGCTTCCATAATGTAACCAACGTCTCTACTACAAGTTGCTTCATCGTAAGTAAAGAAAGGATACTCTCTTTCTAGGAATTTTATAACTTCAGTTTTAATAAATCCAGTTAGATTATTAAGTGTTGTTCTTGCATTTTGAAGATCTGAAGCTTCAGTTGCAAAACTTGGCAATGTTATACTATCAAGATCAACCATAAGATTTGCTACACTTCTTACAGTGTAATATGTTGAACTAGTTGTGAATTTAATAGCGTCACCAATATTGGGTTTTTGTACTAATTTATCAAACTTAAACTGGTTAGTTGCAAGTTGAGACACAACTCTACCACCATAAAGTGGTGTGCTTACACCATCTGATTTAAGTGCATAGTTACCAAAGCTACTGTTACTGTTTGTTATGGAGCAGAAACCACCGCTTTCGCAAAGGAAAGCTACATCACAGCATATTGTAAATATACTAACTAATTGTGTATTTCCGCGGTTTAACATATGTATACCAATACCACCCTGGTTGTATTGCGTGAACGCATCAGCAACCATACTGCGTAGTCCTTCAGTGTGTGCGCCGTCTACACGCATACCAGTACCAGTAGTAGTTATGCATGTGCAGTTTTGTACATATGGTGATTGTGTTATAAAACCAGCATCTCCGTCAGTTGGGAAAGCAACAGCAGCACTTGGTGACAAGTGATCTTTAAATGTCATATGTGTTATATATGAACCATTATATACCCAGAACATATCAAGTGTTCTGTTTTGTGGTCTGACAGTGACAGTTCTTAAGTTGTCACCAACTAAACTTACTCTTGCTGGAACTCTAAGTGGATTGTTTATTACATAGTTTCCACTCTTAACAAAGATTGTTATTGGTCTTTCTTCTTCTGGGGTTTGTAAAGCTCTTAGTGCTGCAACGTAAGTAAGAGCAGCGTCGATTGTTTTAAATGGTTCAGAAAGTGTTGTACCGTCATTTAAGTCGTTACCACTGTCATCTGAAACATAAAATACGTTTGCTACCCTGTCTGCTAAACCAATTTCTCTTATGCTTGGTAGTCCGTTATCTCTCTTAAAATAAATCTTACCATCATAGTTGTTTACATAAAGTTCAGCAGTTTCAACATCAGCTACAGTAGGAACGAATTCTGGAAGATTTGTATTTTTTAACTCAATTAAACTGTTTTGTATAGTTCCATTTTGGAAACTTGTATTGTTTATAAAACTTCCTGGTAGGACTTCTAGGTTTCCAGTAACATACAAGTTATTGTTTATGTTTGTTGAACCAGTTCCAGCACCTATGTTTATAAGTGTTGCATCTCCAAATGCATTAATTATATCAGCAGTATCATTAAACACGTTTACTTGAAGTACACTCGTATCCAAGTTTCCATTTAGTATAAGAGAACTTGCTGTAAATTCTGCTATTGTGTTATTGTTTATATTAACAGTAACGTTGTCAATTCCATCACCAGCAAGTAGAGATCGTGCAATAACACTAGTTGTACCTTCTGGTGTTGGAGAAACTATTCTATTTTGCCAATTGTACTTGTGATAAGCGTCAACATAGTCAATTAACAGTCTTGCATTTACAAGTGCATCATCATCAATTGGTGCTGAAAGATTGTTGGGTTGGCTTGGATTTGCAGTTATTTCACTGCCAGTATAGTTAAAGACTCTTTTTTCGTAATCAACTGTACCAGTTACTGTTACTCTACCAGTTCCTTTACCCAAAAGTACCAACGGGTCGTTGTCATTAGTGGATATACTGTTAGTATATATTCCAACTAGATCATTTGATGCATTTGAAAATACAAAAGCGCCAGCTGTATTTGTAAATGAGTTTTGTGAATCAAGCCAAGACTTGGATTCGTTAAACAAAAATTGAGCGTCACTGAGTGAACCACGATCTATTATTAGACCTGATACACCCAGTGTAACTCCTGCACCAGATTCACCTTTGTTAATAACAATTGTGTTATCTTCTATCTGAAGATCCTGGCTGCTTATGGTTGTTGAGTTACCAAATACTGTTAGATCACCGGAAACAACAACTGATCCAGTTGTTCCTGCATTCAATGTTATAACACCGCCTGACTTGATTGACAGTTGGTATTCGTCTACATTATATCTATCAATTCTGGTACTCATTTTATTTCCTTATAATTAGATAGCAGTTAGAACTATATAATCATTTGAAGAGTCGTTTTCGAGATACCAAGTATAACGATTTCCACTAAAATCAGTAGCTACTCTTTTTGTTATTTTCTTTATGTTTACAGCAGTTCCACTATTTGAACCTACATAACCCCAGAGTCTCATTTCTCCAGCAGCGTTTGGTGCGCTGTCCTGAAGAACACAAGTAGCATATGCAGAAGAGTTTGCTGCATCGCCAACACGGCAAACTCTAAAAGTTTTAGCGCCGCGCTGCTTTAGTATAATACCGTCAGTTCTTAGTGCAGTACCATCGTGGAATTCAACACGTACACCTGTATTTGAAACTGGTGTACCAATTACGTCAACACCGTTGACATCTTTACGTAGAGGGCGTCCCATTTTATTCTCCTTTGACGTTCTAGGTCATACGCTGGGTAGCGTAAGTCCTGCGTTAGCAGACACTTATATGACATAGTATTTATCACTTTGAGGAAAATAATAAAAAACGCTGTCATTTAGACAGCGTTGCAATTAGTTCATATCTTTCTAATTTTTTAATAAGTTCTGATGCTTCTTTTAGAATTTTATCTGCTTTTTCTCGAAGATGCTCTTTATGTTTTGTATGTGACTCCCTAAGAGTTTTTACATATTCCACATGCATCTTTTCAATGCTTTTTTGTACTTTATAGATTTGTGGAGCGTAACCTGGGTGGTCACGTCTCCACTGTTTTAATTTTTTGTTAGTGTCTTCCCAAAAATCCGGTTGCATTTCAATCTACTGTTTGATGTAGATATTTTTTATACAGTTCTTTTGTATCTTTGTCAACTACTTCATCAAACATCTTTTTAGGATATTTCATTTTATAAAATGTAAGTTGTTTGTCAGTAAGCCAAACAACTGACCCACCTGCCCTAAACCTCCCAAGCAAAGGAGTCCACATAGTATAACAGCGTTTGAGGTCTTTATTTTTAGGAGTTTTTGGAATCTGTGCTTCCCAGGGTTTAGATTTCATAGGAACCTTAAATATAACAGTGGGTGGAGTGAGTAATAAGCAGTGCAAAGTGCAAAAAAACAAAATACAAACCACAAAGTGCAACAGAACGTATCTTTCCAGCGAGCAATATGCAGACCCATCCAAGGGTTTAATAAAACGCCGGAGCACACAGTCGGGTTAATATTAGCTGACCAATATCGGACTATTGTTTCTTACAGAAACGGAACTTATCCTCTACTTCCACACACCGGGTAGTTTTGTTCCTACCACGAAGGATAGAAACAAACTACCAAAAATTAGATAATGCCGGCTTTTGCCAAGAAGTTCTCAGTGTCTTCAGAAATTTCAATTTCTGTAGAAACATTTGTCTCAAGCAGTGAATCCTGCAGAGACACTTTTGCCTTCTTCAGGCCGGAAAGCTTTGCCTTAAAGTCTTCCAGGTCGCTAGCACTAAAGATTGTAGTCTTGACTACATCTTCACCGTAACGTCCGTAAATGTCTTCAGTTTTGCCCTTGATTTTACCAAGTTTACCGACAATCACGTCGTTTTCAAGAGCAGGTTGCAGTTTAACTAGCTTGCTAAGGAAGCTAATGTCCTTTTCAAGCTGAGCAAGGTCAGCCAGCAGGTCATTAATTCCAGACTCAGCATTTGCAATTGCAACCTTTTTGCGAATTTCGTAATTCGCACCAAGCAATTTTGCTCTAGTTGCAGCAGCAATGTCAAACTTTGACTTTGCTTCAGAAAGCTTCTGCCCAGGCTTTTCAAATTCATTAATTGCAATCTCTGTGGAGAGATCCAACGCTCCAATTTGTTCGTTAATTGCTGCTTGCAGCGCATTTGCCTTACGTAGTGAAACTTTCATGTCCTATTCCTTTTGCCTTATCTTGTATTAAACATAGCATACTGTATAGAGTAGTCAAGAAAAAAATAGGGCCCGTAGGCCCTATTCTTTCATATTGTAAACAATATTAGCTGAAGCTTAGGTTTGCAGTAGTGATAGCTACTTTACCTAGGTAGTCAGCAGCGTTACCCAAGCTGCTTGCAGTGTTTGTCAACTCAACGTATCCGTAACGAGTCATGAAGGACACGACTGGTTCGAATGTTGATGGGTCTAGAACAACACCGCTGCTCATCAATGGAATGTATGGGCAGTAGAATGCTGCTGCGTCTGATTCGCTAGTACCTTTGTAACCAATTAGAACATCGTCTGAAGTTGCATATGTGTTAACATATACCTTCATTGCGTTGTTCAATGTACCAACAAACTTAGTGTTAGTTGGGGCTTCGAAAGTACCTTCAGTAGTGCGAGCAAAAGCTGAAGTAGTTGCGCTCTGTAGGATAGTTAGTGCAGTTGGTGAAACAACGGCCCAGTTACCAGCGCCACGACGTGTACGCTGAGCGATTAGGTTTGATACCTTGTTGATCTGAACTGCTAGAGCAGCGTGTTCGTCACCAACGAAAGTAGCAGTACCTGATACTGATGCTTGGTCATAAGTTTCAGCAGCAGTACCTGCAAGTGCGCTTAGGCTACCGAGGATTTCCTGGTCGATTTCAGCAGTGATTTCCTGAGCAAGAGCTGCCATGATTTCTGCTTCAACGTCGATACCATGCTGTGCTTGAGCATCTTGAGCAGCTTCAAAAGTCCAGCGAGCTGAGAGCTTACGGCTTCTAGCTTCAACTGTTTGCTTCAAGATTTGGATGCTCATACGCTTACCAGCTTGACCTTCTAGAACAGCAGTTGCGTTAGCAGTGCGCTCGTTGTAGGTTGCAGCTGATCCAGCACCTGAGTAGCCTTCAGCAATCTTGAATGGGCTTAGTGCTTCTTCACCAGCAGTTACACCAGTTCCGCTGCTTGCCATGCTGTCTGCATAGCGAACACGTAGAGTGTGGACTTGTGCAATTGGACCAGTCATAGGCTGAACACCTACTAGTTCGTTTGCAATAACTGTTGGCATAACACGGCGTATAACTGGAAGTATGACGCGGTTTAGGGTTGCGATATTACCGGCAGAGGTTGCACCAGCAGTTGCGCTTTCAGCTAGGTACTTGCGAGTATTCTCTAGCGTGACTGCCATAACTGCTTTCTTGTTGCCATTTAGGCCTTCAAGAAGGGCGGTTTTTGTCTCCTGCCAGCGACTTTCTAATAGTTCTGACATTTTTTATCTCCTTAGTTTAATCCTGCTAGACGTTTGATGTCTATTACGTTGCTGTCAGTGGTTGAATTTTTTTGTGGTTCACGGTTGCCTGTAATTTCTTTGCCTTCTGATAGTATTGCCTTTTGCTTTGCTGGAGATTTACCGTCGATTACTGCCGGTAGGTATTTTTCAAACGCAGATTGTAGTCTGTTGGTTTGAACGCTTTCCAGTAAGTCTTTCATAATTTCTCTTTGATCCCGAGCTAACGGAGCCAAAAGTTCGTTTAATTTTTTATCACGATTAACAGATTCCAAAATACGCTTGTTTTCAGCATCTTTTGTTTCTGCCAAGTGCTTTGCCTTTAGTGCAACTGCTTTTGCTTCTGCAAGTTGACGATCTTTAGCATCGATAACTTTCAATAGTTTTACAGTTTCGCTCTTTTCATTCAAATGGCTGTTCATGTATTCAGCAGCAAATGATTCGAAGAGTTTGCGACCAAAGTCGTTTTTGCGGGCTTGGTCAATATCTTCCTTGAGTTGGGAAATTTCTGACTTCAGTCCTTTTTCTACAGTTTCTGCCACTAGTGCAGCACTGCGCTTGATAAATTGCTCTTTTACAAGAGCAAGGTGTGCTTTAGCTTCACGTACTAGACGTACTTTTGTTTCAGCTAAATCACGCTTGTCGTCTTGGAACTCAGCGATTTCTTTTGCAAGTTGCTCAACGATGAATTCTTCAAGCAAGCCAAACTTAGTTGCCATTGCCTTCTGATCTTCGTGTAGTTCGTTGATTTCCTTTGCGAGAGATTCCATTACGAAACTTTTCATTAGATTGTTATTTTCTCTCATTGCAATAGCAAACTTTGCTTTTGCTTCTGATAGCTCTTTACGATCTTCATGTAGTTCTGCCATTTCAGCAGCAAGACGCTCTTCTATGAGTTCTGCTACTGATTCAGCCATGATTGTTTTATCATGTTCGTACTTTTTTGCAAACTCTTCGCGAAGTTCGGCAGTAACAGCTATACGGTTTTCTGTAACCTTTGCGTTCCATGC
>JACCDX010117152.1_pt1 | contig 18360 bp, 17 predicted proteins | sample 7449681 | NCBI WGS metagenome assembly JACCDX01 (sample SAMN15323450, study PRJNA562643) | freshwater metagenome | isolation source: river surface water | place: USA:Blue River Watershed | collected 2017-08-18
ATCTCCAGTGTTGTGAATTATTTCTCGGTGCAGTTTCGTATTCTAGATTTCCAAAAAATCGGTTTTTGGCTTGTAACGGTTTTTGAAAAGTGCCCGAAAGATAATCCGTTTGCACATCATACATTTTATAAGCCGAACGCAATCGAAGATTTTTCACCATCTCATAATTGAATTCAATTTGAAAGCTATTCGCAAATGATTTACCTTTCAAATTGTAAAACAAAGCTTGTTGTGAACTTTGCATTACATCCACCACGACTTGATTCTGAAAATCGGTACGGTACCAATCGAGAGTCACATCGGCACTTTTGCCAAAAAGCAAAAAAGACTGGGTAAAACTTGTTCCGTAATTCCAAGCAATTTCGGGATTCAATCCATACATTTTGCCATTGGTATCCAAAATAGACAAAGCTCTCGAACTAGCAAAAAGCGATTGACTTTCGGCAAAAATATTCGCGCTTCGTTTTCCTCTTCCTGCTGAAAATCGAACAACGGCTTTCGCCCAAGGATTGTATCTCAAATGCAAACGGGGAGTTACAAAAGTCCCCAAACGGTTATGATTATCAATTCTTCCTCCAAGAATTAAACTAAAATTATCGCTATTATCATAGGTGTATTCGAAAAAAGCACCAATAGAATTATCCGTTCTACTCCAATTTTGGGTAGTAACTAATTCCTGATAATTATCTAACGTAAAATTCAACCCTGCGGCAAACTTATTCATGGTGTTATTGATAATCGAATTAAAAATTAAGTTCGAATAATAACTATTTTGCTTGATATTGTATTGGCTCAAGCCAAAATACGATTGCTGATTATGAGTCGTGAATGCGTTTTGAAAACCAATACTTTGATACGGCAGGTCTTTAAAGACATAACCCAATTTGGTAGCAACATCTAGACGTTCCGTATTGATTTCTGAACCCCAAAAACGAGTTGTCCCTTTATCTGTTCTTGGATTAAAATGCAACTGGCCGGTTTGTTTTTTATCATTCATATATTTGAAATTGATAAAACTCACCCAGCCTTTTTCAGCATCATAATACTGATACCTGTTCAAAATATTGATTTGTTTTGCTAACGGGTTATCCAAAAAGCTATCCTCGTTTTTATCCATTTTGGCTGTACGGATGTTGCCGTGTAAAAACAAACTACTGCTCCATTTATCTGAAAGATGCGTATTGAAATGTGTATTCAATTCAAACCTTGAGTCGGTTGAACCATAAGCGTTCAGAAAAAATGGAATGTCGTTAATCGGTTTTATGAGTTCAGTATTAATTTGCCCCGAAATACTTTCATAGCCATTTACCACACTCCCCGCTCCTTTTGTAATTTGAATACTTTCTACCCAAGTACCTGGGGTAAAAGACAAACCATAGGCTTGCGAAGCGCCTCGAACAGACGGAATGTTTTCTTCAGCAATTAATAAATAAGGACTGGTCAAACCTAACATTTTGATTTGTTTTGTCCCTGTTAAAGCATCTGAAAAATTCACATCAATAGACGGATTAGTCTCAAAGCTTTCTGCTAAATTACAACAGGCGGCTTTGAGTAATTCCTTACTCGTTACCAAGGTGGTGTTACCGGTAACTGTAAACGACTTTTGAAGTCCTTTACGCTTTGTGACCACTTTTACTTCTTCCAATTTTTGTTGTGCAAAAATGGGAGTTGCCAGTAAAAAGAGTACAAAAAACAAGATTGATTTTTGCATATAAAATGATTTTAATGTTTGTGAAAAATAAACTTCAAGTCATAAAAAGACTTGACTTTTAACAACATTAAAAATCAGGCGTAGAAAATATAGCGATGGTACAACTTAAATAAAGGAGGTGCATTGGCATCACAATAATATGTTGCAATGGGTTTATTTATAAAAGCAGCTTGTAAAGTAGCTATTTCTACTTTATTTTCGGGAACTAGATAAGCAACATACGATTCAAAAGAAAATGCTTTTAAAGTTGCATTGTCCGATTTTTTTTGAAAATGAACTATTTTATTTTTACAACAAGAGTCTTTTGCGACTGGTTTTTTAGCACAACACCCTTTTTCGGAATCCGTTGTGTTGGCTAAAGTTTGAACAGATACAGAAGCTACTTTGCCTCCACAATAATGCATTGTAAAAGCCAAACCAACATTGGAAACCAATATCAGCAACGCTAAAAATAACCCGATGTATTTTTTACAATTCATACTGCAAATTTACATAATATTACATCCCTTAAATTTAAAATCCTGTTAAAGTTCAAATTCTTGTCCCATCATGGCAACGGAACAATCGTAACCGTATTTTTCTTGAATCTTGATACGAAGTTCATCGGCAGGTTCATTTTCTCCGTGAACGATGAATATTTTTTTAGGTTTCACCTCCAAATCCGAAAGCCAATGTAACAAATCGTTTTGATCTCCGTGTGCCGAAAGTCCTTTAATTTCTAAAACGGTAGCTAAGACAGGATGGTATTTTCCGTGAATTTTAATTTCCTTAACTCCTTCTAATAATTTTCTACCACGTGTCCCTTCAGCTTGATAGCCCACAATAATAATTGTAGTTTCAGGCAAACTAATATAGTGCTCTAAGTAACTCAATACACGCCCGCCTGTTACCATTCCGCTAGCGGCAATAACTACTTTAGGTTGTTGATCAAAAATAACTGACACACTTTCTTGGTAATCAGAAACCAAAAGAAACATTTTGCTCATTGCCTCACAATCTTCCAACGATAATTTGTGCCATTTTTTATTATTCGAAAAGATATCCAAAGCATTAATTCCCATCGGTGTATCTATAATATATGGGATATTAGGAATGCGACCTTCTTCTCTCAATTGCCAAAGCAAATACATTAAGGTTTGTGCTCTTTCTACCGCAAAACTTGGAATAATCAGAGTTCCTCCTCTATCAACCGCATTATTGACATAGGTTTCCAATTCAAATTTAGCATCTGAGGTAGGATGAATTCGATTCCCATACGTACTTTCAAGAAAAATATAGTCTGCCTGTTTTGGTTTGGTAGGTGGAAACATCAAAATATCATTATCACGACCAATATCTCCAGAAAAAACTACTATTTTGTTTTCAATGTGCAAAGCGATACTACAGGCTCCCAAAATATGACCCGCATTGGTAAAAACGGCACTAATTTCGGCATCCAAAGGAATTTGTTCTTCAATCGCAGCAATTCTGAAAAGCGGAAAAACTGCCTTAGCTTGATCCACCGTATACAATGGTTCTGCTATTTCGTGTTTAGAGAATTTCTTTTCATTAGCTAAGCGCGCTTCCTCTTCTTGAATTTTAGCTGAGTCCAAGAGAATCAATTTGGTAATTTCTTTCGTAGGACCGCTACAATAAATTTTACCCTGAAAACCTTGGGCTACTAATCGTGGCAACCAGCCGCAATGGTCCAAATGCCCGTGAGTCAACAACACATAATCAATACTCGAAGGCAATATAGGTAATGGTTCCCAATTGAGCTCACGCAACGCTTTTACACCTTGAAACAAGCCACAATCTACTAAAATACGGATTCCATTACTCTCTATTAGTGTTTTTGAACCTGTAACTGTTCCGGCTCCTCCTATAAATTTTACTTTCATCTTTTTATTTTTTAAAGTTTCCTCCTCGTTTTACATATACCGGCATAATTCTGTAGCCTCTTTCAACACATTTTTTATTCGGCTAGGACTTATACCTATTTTTTCCAAACAATCCGAATTGTTAATGATTTCTTTTACCAAAATCACATCTAAAATCAGTAATTTATCTTTTTCTGCAAGAGATAATGTGGTCAAACAAGTAACTGGATACAAGGCGTTACTATCGTTTTTTGTTTTCAAATTATTATTTTTGGGAAAATCCCAACTCAATAAATTCAAGCCCGAACAGTTGGCAAATGTCATAGCATCTAGCGTAAACCGATTATTGGTAACAATCCAACATTTCGTAATATGCGCTTTATCATCAAAAACAGGATGCGACCTTTCTTTTAAATCATTAAATCGCGATAGAATATACATAGGCACTTTCACATCTGAAGCCGCATCTCTACCTTGGTGAAATTTACATTCTACCATAGCAATAGAATTGTTTTTTTTCAATAGAACATCTATTTCATGAGTGACACATTTCCCTTGAAGTGTAAGGTTTGTCATCGTTTCAAAATGTTCTGAAGCAAAAAGTCGTGCTATATATTTTTCAAAGAAAAAACCTGCAGGTCCTAACAATCGGATAGATTCTCTCAAATTGTACCGTGCAGCATGTGCATTAGCTGTTTTTTTTAATAGACCAAAAGCCATTTTATAAATTTGTTTGGTCGTCATTCCTTGGAAAAGTTCTTTTTTTATCTCCTTTAAAATGGACGCTACCACTTGGTGTTCTGCACCAGATTTTAAAAGAGAGGTTCGGAGTTTTTCTGGATCAAAATCGACTATATCCCCTGAATGTTTCACAATTTTCATAACAAAACTCTTTATATCTTTTTTAAAGGTACGAAATAAATATTATGTTTTTTAATTTAATACTTTTGTTTAAAAATCATAGTACATGACATTTCAAGAATTACAACCAAGAGTTTCAACAATCATTGTAGACAACCTACTTTCGAGAGACGAAAAACTACAAGCCATCTGCCAATTACTTAACGAGAATGTGGCTCATTATAACTGGGTAGGCTTTTATTTTGCCAATCACGAAAACAGAACGCTGCATTTAGGACCTTATGTTGGCGCGCCAACAGATCACACCGTAATTCCATTTGGAAAAGGAATTTGTGGTCAGGTAGCCGAATCCAACTCAAATTTTGTAGTGCCAGATGTTGCTGCTCAAGACAATTATATTGCGTGTAGTTTTACAGTAAAATCAGAAATTGTGGTGCCTTTATTTGTTAACGGAATCAACATTGGACAAATTGATATTGACAGTCATGTTCTAGATCCTTTTACTGTAGAAGACGAACGTTTTTTAGAATTTGTAAATACTGAAGTAGCTACTTTATTTTAATTTAATTCTCTACAATATGAAATCCCAAATCAGCCTTTTATTAGTTTTCTTTTCTTCATTTATTAGCTTTAGCCAAATTGGTCCAAATGACGAGGCTGTTTTTATAGACTCTTTGAACAATATGGGAACAGCTGAAAATTACAAATTCATTCGAGTTATTAAAGATTTTACAGAAGAGAAAGAACTTTATGATGTTGCTTTTTACAGCCGATCAGGAAAAATAGAGAGACGATCACAAACCACTAATAAGTATTTTATGGCTTTTGAGGGGCCTTGCGTTTATTACTACGAAAACGGTAACCGAAAAAAAATGGAAACCTATTCAGATAAAAAAATAAATGGGAAACAATATGAATGGTATGAAAATGGCGCTATAAAATTAGAAAGCGAAGTTGTACACGATAAAAAAACAAATAATTCAACTACCAAAATTATTCATTATTGGAATACCAACAATGAACAAAAAGTAATTAATGGTGAAGGTGAATACGAGGAAATTGAAATTGTTCCAAATTCCAATTTTACTAAATTTAATATCAAATCGAGTGGCAAAATTAAGAATTATTTTAAAGATGGTCTATGGACAGGGGAATCAGAAAATCCTAAATATAATTTTTATGAGCAATTTGAAAATGGAAAACTGATATCCGGTAAACGAATCGATTCTTCAGGTGTGACAATTTCATATAATGAAGTTTTTCAGCGCCCCAAGCCCAAAAATGGGATAGATGATTTTTATCGTTTTGTGGGCCAAAATTTCAATCCTCCTTTAGTTCAGGGTTTAAAAGGAGTAATATTAGCCACTTTTATTGTAGATAAAGATGGCAAACCAGCTGATATCAAAATAATACGAGACCTTGGTTATGGAACTGGTGCAGAAGCTATAAGAGTGATTAGAAAATTTGACCAATGGCTTCCAGGGCTTTTCAAAGGAGAACCAGTACGAGTAATGTATTCGCTACCTATTACCATCCAATCCAATTATTGATTTAAAAACAAAATTCATTTATTTTGAATTTTTCAATATTTAAAAATTTAAAAATCCCAGCCCCATGAAAAAACAAATCATTACTTTATTTTTATTATTTATCTCATTTTTTGGGCATTGTCAGTTTGGGCCTAATGATGATGCCGTTTATTTAGACTCTCTCAACAATATTGGCAATGAAGAAAATTTTAAATACATCAGAGTAATAAAAGATTTTACTCAAAAAAAAGATCTTTATGATGTATCCTTTTACAACAGATCGGGGAAATTAGAAAGAAGAGGCAATGTTACAAATAAATTTTTAATGACTAACGAAGGGTTATGGATTTATTTTTATGAAAACGGAAATCGAAAAAGAATTGTGAATTATTCCAATAAAAAAATAAATGGGAAGCAATTTGAATGGTATGAAAATGGCCATTTAAGATTAGAAAGTGACGTTATCTATGACAAAAAAACCAAGAAATCAACTACTAAAATTATTCATTATTGGAATTCAAACAATGAACAAAAAGTAATTAACGGGGAAGGAGAATATGAAGATATGGAGATTCACAATATGACAAGTAAAAGTCCAAACACCATATATTCTAAAGGCCTTATACGAAATTTTACAAAAGAAGGTATTTGGATAGGTAATTCACCTCAAGATAAATTTAATTTCACAGAAGAATTTTCAAATGGAAAATTAGTTTCGGGAACAAGAATCGATTCATTAGGCGTTAAAACTACATACACTGAAATAGAAACAAAACCAAAACCCAAAAAAGGAATTGAAGATTTTTACAAGTTTATTGGAAATAATTTCAATACGCCGAATATGATTGGATTAAATGGCGAAATATATTTAAGTTTTATAATTGAAAAAGATGGCAGCATAAATGATATCAGAATTTTAAGAGATATTGGATTTGGAACAGGAGATGAAGCTATTAGAGTTTTGTCAAAATATGAAAAATGGCTACCTGGAAAACAAAGAGGCGTACCAGTTCGAGTTATGTATTCTTTACCCATTACTATTCAGTATAGGTTTTAACCATTATTGAACTAAAATTAATTTATTTTGAAAGTTTCAATATTTTGTATTACTTTTGCAACCGTTATATAATAGCTATATAACATACATAATAATCATTTAAATAATATTGGAATGTATTTAACTAAAGAAATTAAAGAAGAAATCTTCGCTAAACACGGAGGAAAAGCAGAAAACACTGGGTCTGCAGAAGGTCAAATCGCTTTATTCACACACAGAATTAGCCATTTAACTGAGCACTTGAAAAAAAATCGTCACGATTATAACACAGAGCGTTCACTAGTATTATTAGTAGGTAAAAGAAGAGCTTTGTTGGATTACTTGAAGAAAAAAGAAATCAACAGATATCGTGAGATTATCAAAGTATTGGGTATTAGAAAATAATCAATATAAAAAAGAGGTGCGAAAGTGCCTCTTTTTATTTTTACAAACAACAAAAAAAGTTTGGTTTTTCATTGGGATTATAAACAACTACACACAACAACACAACTAGTTCCAAGGTTTTAATCAATTATTAAAAAAGTTTATGATTCCACAATTATTTGTAGAAAGTATCGATTTAGGTGATGGCAGAAACATCACAATCGAGACAGGTCGTTTAGCTAAACAAGCAGACGGATCTGTAGTAGTTAGAATTGGAAAAACTGTTATTTTAGGTACAGTTGTTTCCGCAAGAAAAGCCAGTCCAGGTATTGACTTTTTACCATTAACGGTAGATTACCGTGAAAAATTTGCAGCAGCAGGTCGTTTCCCTGGTGGTTTCTTCAAAAGAGAAGCTCGTCCAAGTGATAGCGAAGTTTTGACGATGCGTTTAGTTGACCGTGTATTGCGTCCCCTTTTTCCATCTGACTATCATGCAGAAGTGCAAGTGATGATTCAATTAATGTCTCATGACGAAGACGTTATGCCAGATGCCTTAGCAGGATTAGCTGCTTCAGCTGCATTGGCATTGTCTGACATTCCTTTTGAAACTTTAATTTCTGAGGCTAGAGTTGGAAGAATTGATGGTAAATTCATCATCAACCCATCTCGTGCCCAATTAGAATTATCAGATATTGATATGATGATTGGTGCTTCAAGAGATTCTATCGCGATGGTAGAAGGAGAAATGAAAGAAATTTCAGAAAAAGAAATGGTAGAAGCCATTAAATTTGCTCACGAACATATCAAAGTACAAATTGATGCTCAAGAAAGATTGGCACAAGCCTTTGGAAAAAAAGAAGTTCGTACCTACGAAACTGAAAAAAATGATGACGCTATTTACGAGAAAGTAAGAGCTGCCGCTTATGATAAAATTTATGCAATTGCAAGTAAAGGTTCGGCTAAACACGAACGTTCAGCTGCATTTGACACTGTAAAAGAAGAAGTAAAAGCTTTATTCACAGAAGAAGAATTAGCAGAAAACGGAGATTTAGTTTCTAAATATTTCTACAAAGTAAATAAAGAAGCAGTTCGTAATGTCACTTTGGATTTAGGAACTCGTTTGGATGGTAGAAAAACTACAGAAATTCGTCCTATTTGGAGTGAAGTAAATTATTTGCCTTCAGTTCACGGATCAGCATTGTTTACCCGTGGAGAAACTCAAGCATTGGCTACAGCTACTTTAGGAACATCTAGAGAAGCCAACCAAATTGACTCTCCATCTGAACAAGGAGAAGAAAAATTCTATTTGCACTATAATTTTCCACCATTTTCTACAGGAGAAGCTCGTCCATTAAGAGGAACTTCTAGAAGAGAAGTTGGTCACGGAAACTTAGCGCAACGTGCATTGAAAAACATGATTCCTGCTGATTGTCCTTACACTATCCGTGTGGTTTCTGAAGTATTAGAATCAAATGGTTCTTCTTCAATGGCTACCGTTTGTGCCGGAACATTATCATTAATGGATGCTGGTATTCAAATGATTCGTCCCGTTTCTGGAATTGCGATGGGATTGATTACTGACGGAGAACGTTTTGCAGTGTTATCTGATATTTTAGGTGATGAAGATCATTTAGGAGATATGGATTTCAAAGTAACTGGTACTTCTGAAGGAATTACTGCTTGTCAAATGGACATCAAAATTGACGGATTGAAATATGAAATCATGGAGCAAGCCTTGGCTCAAGCTCGTGATGGACGTTTGCATATTTTAGGTAAAATAATGGAAACATTAGACAAACCTAATACTGACGTAAAAGTACATGCACCAAAAATCATCATGCGTACTATTCCTGGAAACTTCATTGGAGCCTTAATTGGACCTGGTGGAAAAGTAATTCAAGAATTACAAAAAGCTACTGGAACTACTATCGTAATTAACGAAGTGGACGAACAAGGTGTAGTTGAAATCTTAGGTACAGATCCTGATGGCATCGCAACAGTATTAGCTAAAATTGATTCTATCATTTTCAAACCTGAAGTGGGTGAAGCATACGAAGTAAAAGTAATTAAAATGTTAGATTTTGGTGCTGTTGTAGAATATACGGCTGCTCCAGGAAACGAAGTTTTATTGCACGTATCTGAATTGGCTTGGGAACGTACTGAAAATGTTTCTGATGTAGTGAATATGGGAGATGTATTCCAAGTGAAATACCTTGGTCTTGACCCTAAAACTAGAAAAGAAAAAGTGTCAAGAAAAGCGCTTTTACCAAGACCTCCACGTGAGGAGAAAAAAGAGTAATCCAATCTTAGTTTACTAAAGGTTTATTGATAGCAAAAATCCCGTTCTAAAGTATTAGAACGGGATTTTTCGTTTTTATAAAAAAAACTTACAATGTATCTAAAGGACTTTTTATTGGAGATTTGGCAGCTTTCGTTACTAAAGTATAGGCTTCAGTTGATTTTAAAAAATTATGGCCTAACAATTCTTGAATACAACAAATATCAATTCCAGATTCGATCAAGTGTACTGCAAAACTATGTCTTAAAATAAATGGAGAAACCGTTTTCTTTAATCCTGATTTTATAGCGCTTTGTTTCACTATTTGTTGAACACTTCTTCCTGAAAACTGACTTTTATTTTGACCTTCAAACACGTAATTAACAGGTTTGTATCTTACATAATATTGTATTATATAAACCACTAAATTTTCAGACAACATCACTTTGCGTTCTTTTTTGTCTTTAACTTGTCGAATGAAAATAGTCCTATTTTTTAAATCAATATCGGTTGTTTTTAAGTTAATAACTTCACAAAGACGTATACCAGTAGAATATAAAAACATAATTAAGCACTTATGTTTTAAATTTTCAGTTACTTCAATCAATTGATTTACTTCTTTTAAAGTTAAGAAGTTGGGCTGTTTAATTTCTGATCGTTTAGGATATAAATGGTTTAAATTGATTTTTATTCCCAACACAAAATCATAAAACTTTGAAATACTAACCAAAATCATTTTTTGATATGTGGTACTACATTTTCCATTATTTATTTTCCAAAAGATATAGTTTTCAATATGTGATATTTCAATTTCTTCAATACAAGAAAATTGCTTTGAAACATAATATAAAAATAATAACAAATTGCTTTGGTAGTTTTTAATTGAGGAAGAACTATATCTCTGAATTTTTAAACTTTCAGCAAAACGCTGCAAGAGATCTTGAATATCCATGGTAATCGATTTGGGTTGGGATTATAAAAATAGAAAAAATGCGTCAATAAAACAATATTAGAAAAATGAATTTTAGTATTGTATTGATATTAATGAAAGCATAAAAAAACAATCTTGTACTGCAAAATGGATTGACGCATGTAATTAATTTTGGATTATCTCAATGATTATATTTGGATGTTGCAAAAAACCCAAATCTACAATACGTTTCATTTAGTCGCGAATAAATAGAACCGTTACCTTGCAAGGATGTTACTATTGGGAAATGCATAGGCAGAAAATCCACAGTGGAAAACAACAGCAGAAAATCTTTGACTGCCTTAAAGAGCCAGAAGCTCTTGCAAAGATTCAAGCAAAATTTTTATTAATTATGAAAAAAAATTTAATCAAAGATTTAATTTATGCATATCTAATTATATTTGTTTTATTTTGTTTTGCTTTTGTTAGTTGTTCAATTGACAACGAAACACAAAAAGTTATAAATGAAAAACAAATTGTCGAAAATTTAAAGAAATTTTCTAAAGATTTTTTACAAAAATCAATTGAACTAGAGGAAGCTTTTGCTAAATCACCTAGTTCAAATAGGATATTAGTTATAAAAACGAATTGTTAAATGTAAAAAGTGATTCGGAATTTAATCAATTAATGACTAGTGCTGGTTTTATTAACAGTAATGAAATTTTAACATTATTAAAAAGCAGGATTGAACTTGAAAACAATTTTAGAAATCAAAATCCCGATTTTTACCTTTTTGATGTTAATAAACGAAATTCTTTACTTAACAAAGAATATAATATAGTTCTTGAAGAGTATATTTCAGCTCAAAACAACAATATTACATTAAGAGGTTGTGGCAGTACTTATAACAGAGATGTTAGTCGTTGTAATAGAGACTACGGTAAATGTGCAATAACCGCAGTAATTGCTGCAGCTGGAGGCATATGGCCCGGATTAGCTGTTGGAGCGATTTGTGCATGGGATTTAATGGACTGTAAGTCTGATGCATTGGAAGATTATGATGATTGTATTAATTAAAAAATAAATAAGATGTATTCAAAAATTAAAACCATTATTTATTCAAAATATAATTATATAAATTATTTTTTCGTTTCTACTTATATTTTTTGCAACTTAATTTCTGGTAGAGAATATCGATCTAGAATTTCATGGATATTTATATTAATAATGCTACCTGTTTTTTTTATTAAATTAATTCAAGATTTAAAAGTAGATAAAGAGAAAAATAACAATAATACAAAAGAGACGATATTAAAAATGTTAATAGTATTTGGACTATTAACTTTATTATATGTTTTATCTGAATTTAGAATTATTGATCAATAAATTAATTCTAGTTTACAACATTTTTTTTGTTAATACATAAAAATAATAATTCTTTTTTGTAACTTTTTGTCTACTCTATACGTATAACCTTTGTACACTTAAAAAATTGAGGAGACAAAGACATGAGACAACTTAAAATTACCAAGCAGGTTACCAATCGTGAAACCGCTTCATTAGACAAATATTTACAAGAAATTGGAAAAGTTGACCTTATTACTGCTGACGAAGAAGTAGAATTAGCTCAGAAGATCAAAGCCGGAGACCAACGCGCTTTAGAGAAATTGACCAAAGCCAATTTACGTTTCGTGGTTTCTGTTGCAAAACAATACCAAAATCAAGGACTTACGTTACCCGATTTGATTAATGAAGGAAATTTAGGTTTGATCAAAGCGGCTCAACGTTTTGACGAAACGCGTGGTTTCAAATTCATTTCGTATGCTGTTTGGTGGATTCGTCAGTCTATTTTGCAAGCTTTGGCTGAACAATCTCGTATCGTTCGTTTGCCTTTGAACAAAATTGGTTCTATCAATAAAATCAACAAAATGTATGCTTTATTGGAGCAATCTAATGAGCGTCCGCCTTCTGCAGAAGAAATTGCAAAAGAATTGGACATGACTGTAAATGACGTAAAAGAGTCTATGAAAAACTCAGGGCGTCACTTATCTATGGATGCGCCTTTGGTGGAAGGAGAAGACTCTAACTTGTATGACGTATTACGTTCAGGTGAGTCGCCAAATCCAGACCGCGAATTAATTCACGAATCGTTGCGTACGGAAATCGAGCGTTCTTTAGAAACCTTAACTCCAAGAGAAGCAGACGTGGTTCGCTTGTATTTTGGTTTAGGCGATCAACACCCAATGACGTTAGAAGAAATCGGAGAAACTTTCGACTTAACTCGTGAGCGTGTGCGCCAAATTAAAGAAAAAGCGATTCGCAGATTGAAACATACTTCAAGAAGTAAAATATTAAAAACCTATTTAGGGTAAACCTACCAAAACTCCGGCTTCATTCCGGAGTTTTTTAATTACAATTACAGATGAAAAATACACTTATCGCCCCATCCGTTTTAGCTGCTGATTTTGCCAACTTACAACGTGACATCGAAATGATTAATGCTAGTGAAGCCGACTGGTTTCATATTGACATTATGGACGGTGTTTTTGTTCCGAATATTTCTTTTGGAATGCCCGTTTTAGAAGCAATTTCGAAACATGCTAAAAAAACTATCGACGTCCATTTGATGATTGTAGATCCAGATCGCTACATCAAAACCTTTGCTGATTTAGGTGCAAATGTATTAACGGTTCACTACGAAGCCTGTACGCATTTACACAGAACACTTCAAGCGATTAAAGCAGCAGGAATGAAAGCAGGTGTTGCTTTGAATCCACACACTAGTACCAATTTATTAGAAGATGTGATTAACGATGTTGATTTAGTTTGTATCATGAGTGTGAATCCTGGTTTTGGCGGACAATCTTTTATCGAAAACACCTATTCAAAAGTTGAAAAATTAAAAGCATTAATCAATAGAAAAAATGCAGCAACTATTATTGAAATCGACGGTGGTGTAACCAATAAAAATGCGAAACAATTAGCTGAGGCGGGAGCTGATGTTTTGGTAGCCGGCAGTTTTGTTTTTGGCGCCCAAGATCCAATTGCTACCGTAGCGGATTTGAAAAAAATAACCGCTTTCTAACTTTATAATACAAATAGATTAAGGGCTTAAATTAACTTTTAAGCCCTTTTATTTTTATAAATATTAGTTCTATTTTTGTTTCAAACGAAAAGATATGAGAGATTTACTTACTGCCAGTTACGGATTTGTTTTTGAAGACCAACTTATCGATGAAATTATTGCCGTAGCGACTTTGGTCGAATTCAAAGAAGGAGATATTTTAATTGATTTTGGCGATTATATCAAAAAAATGCCTCTGCTAATTGAAGGTGCAATTAAGATATTACGAGAAGATTTTGATGAAGGCGAAATGCTTTTATATTTCATTGAAAAAGGCGATACTTGTGCCATGACTATGGCCTGTTGTATAGGCGAAGCTAAAAGTGAAATTAGAGCAGTAGCCGAGACCGATGGTAAAATCATCATGATTCCCGTAACTAAAATGGAAGAATGGTTGGGTAAATACAAAAGTTGGCGAAACTATGTTTTCAACAATTACAACAACCGTTTAAAGGAAATGCTTTCGGCTATTGACAGCTTAGCATTTATGAATATGGAAGAACGTTTACTCAATTACCTTTTTGAAAAATGCAAAATCAATAACTCTCGTGAAATTTTTAGTACCCACAAAGAAATCGCTTACGACCTGCATTCATCAAGAGAAGTGATTTCGAGATTGTTAAAAGCATTGGAAATCAAAGGCCGAATCAAATTGAATCGCGCTTCGGTTGAAGTTTTAATATAAAAAAACCAGAACAGTTGTTCTGGTTTTTCGTTTTTAACGTGGGGACAAATTAGTCTTTTACGCCTAATTTGGTTAAAATATCTTCCATCAAACACCATTTAGTGATAGATGATTGCAATAAATTAGCGCCAACAAAAGCCGTAAACCACAGCCAATTTTGGCTTACATAAATAGATAATAACAAACTGATTAGTACAAAACTTCCAGCGATAGCTCTAATAATTCTATTTTTCATTTTGATCTATTTTTAAGTTAATTTGATTTTTCAATATTGACTACTGCTACATGTATTTTTGACAGTGTTTCTTGTTTTTCATTGAAAGCAGACACTAAATCAAATACTACATCAACATTTTCTTTCTTAACAAAGGCATAGAAAAGAAAAGAGTCTGTTTCATTCATTTCACTACCGAACCAATTCGTTTCAGCTTCAACTTTGGAATTATCCTGAAATCCTTTGACCTCTCGGTAGGAAAAAGTAGTTACTTCAGCTTGTTGAAGCATTTCTTTAATGTCTTTTTCAAAAGCTGCGACTGCGGTGATTATTAATAATTTCATTTTTATATAAGTTTAAAAAGGTTAAAAGTTTATGAGTTTAAATAGCTTCAGGATTCAAAAAAAGCAACCTGAAACAACCCTTTTATTTTTCCCATTTTTTTCTCTCGGTGATGTAGTAAATCAAAGGCACAACAATTAATGTCAAGATGGTTGAAACAATAGCTCCTGCCACTAACGAAATCGCTAAGCCTTGGAAAATTGGATCAAATAAAATAATCGATGCTCCAATTACTACTGCACCTGTCGTTAATAAAATTGGTGTAGTTCTAACAGCTCCCGCTTCTATAATTGCTTGTTTTAATGCAACGCCATCGTTCAAACGGATTTCGATAAAATCAATCAGCAAAACCGAATTTCGCACCATAACTCCTGCCAAAGCAATCATTCCAATGAATGAAGTAGCCGTAAAATAGGCGTTCAACAACCAGTGTCCTAACACAATTCCGATTAACGAAAGTGGAATCGCCAACATCATTACCATTGGGGTTTTAAAGTTTTGGAACCAGCCCACAATCAACATGTAGATAATTACAATCACTACCATAAATGCGACTCCTAAATCACGGAAAACTTCTAACGTAATTTGCCATTCTCCATCCCATTTAACGGTAAAATCGCTTTCATCTGTGGGTTGCTCCATGTACAATTCATTTACTTTGTAACCCGCTGGCACTTTTATTTTGGCTAATTTTTCATTCATCCCCAAAATAGCATATACTGGACTTTCTAAAGTTCCCGCCATATCTGCAGTAACATATACCACACGTTTTTGATCTTTTCTGTAAATAGTTTTTGGTAGGGTATCTTGTACCACTTTAACCAAATCACTTACCGCCACCATATTACCTTGACTACCTTTGATTTTCAAATTCTGAATCTCTTTCAAGCTGGTTTTGTCTTTGTCATCAAGCGAAAGCACAATTCCTACATTATCATTCGAATTTTCGTCATACAAATTAGAGACTGGATATTCTTTCATCAAATACGTTAGATTACCCACCACTTGCTGTGGAGCAATTCCGTTTAACATAGCTTTTTCTTTGTCCACTTGTAAACGGTATTCGGTTTGGTTGTCTTCTACCATCCAATCGGTGTCGACCACGTCTGAGTTATTTTTCAAAATGGTTTTCACTTGGTCTGCCACTTTGATTTGCTCTTGGTAATTAGGCCCATAAATTTCGGCTACCAAAGTGGACAATACCGGTGGTCCAGGTGGCACTTCGATTAGTTTTACATTGGCTCCGTATTTTTTAGCAATTTTCTGAATTTCAGGACGCATTGCTTTAGCAATATCATGACTTTGTAAATCACGTTCTTCTTTATGCAATAAATTCACTTGAATATCCGCCATATTACTTCCGCCACGCAAATCGTAATGGCGTACTAATCCATTGAAAGTAATTGGTGCCGAAGTTCCAATGTAGTTTTGATAATTTACCACATCTGGTTTGGTTGCCAAATACTGTGCAATCTCTCTTGTTACTGCCGAAGTTCGTTCTAAAGTAGTTCCCTCTGGCATATCGATTACGACTTGGAATTCGTTTTTGTTATCAAAAGGCAGCATTTTAACTACTACCGATTTGGTGAAAAACATCAAAACCGAACCAAACAACAATACCACAGTAAGAGCCAAAAGCATTCTTCTTTTTGGACTACTATCTAAAAACGGACGCTCTAATTTATTGTACATTTTATAAATCCAGCTGGTATCCATCCCTGCGGCTTCTTTGTGCTCTTGCTCCTCTTTTTCTTGCAACAAATGGTATCCTAAATATGGTGTAACCGTCAACGCTACAAACAACGATAACAACATCGCTATGGAAGCTCCAATAGGCATTGGACTCATATACGGCCCCATCATTCCAGATACGAAAGCCATTGGTAAAATCGCAGCAATTACCGTGAAAGTGGCCAAAATAGTTGGATTTCCCACTTCGTTAATGGCATAAATCGCCGCTTGTTTGAAAGGCAGTCGCTTCATTTTAAAATGGCGGTGCATGTTCTCTGCAATGATAATACTATCATCTACTACAATTCCCACCACAAAAACCAAGGCAAAAAGTGTAATTCTGTTTAGTGTATAACCCAATAAATAATAGGCAAATAAGGTCAAGGCAAATGTAAGCGGTACGGAGAAAAACACGACCAATCCACCACGCCAGCCCATCGCTAACATTACTAAAACCGTAACAGCGATAATGGCAATGCCAAGGTGCATTAATAATTCACCCACTTTATCTGAGGCTGTTTCTCCATAATTACGCGTTACTTCTACATGAACATCATCTGTAATAATGGTTTGTTTTAAACGATCTATTTTTTCAATAATTTTCTCCGAAATTTTCATCGCATCAGCACCTTTCACTTTTCCAACCGCAATAGTTACCGCAGGATATTCTGAAGGAGCTGTTTTGAATTTTTCATTGGCTTTGCCAAAACCTAAAGACACATAACTTAGAGGCGTAGCGGCTCCGTCTTGTACTTTGGCCACTTGTTTCAAATAAACTGGCATGTTGCGATTGACACCAACTACCAAATTCTCAACATCGTCTGCATTTTCTAGAAATTGCCCCGTTTTCAACAAATATTCCTGGTCGTTTTCTACAAAAGCTCCTGATTGTGAACTACCATTATTGGCTTGAATCATTTGCATGATTCCCAAAGCATCCACGCCATTTTCGGCCATTTTATCTTTGTCCAAAATCACTTTTAGTTCGCGATTGCTTCCACCTATTTCTTTGGTAATTGCAACATCTTTTACTTTTTCGATTTCTGAAGTAACCTCCTCAGCTATTTGACGTAACTGAAAATCGTCTTGTTTATCACTCCAAAGCGTGATACCCAACATCGGCACATCATCAATAGAACGGGTCTTTACCATGGGTTTGTACACCCCTTGCGGAAACATATTTTCGTGTTTCGCTAATTCGTCGTACAATTTTACATACGAACGCTCCACATCTTGACCTACATAAAACTGTACAATCAACATGGCTTGACCGTTCATTGCCATCGTGTGAACGTGTTCTACTCCTTTGATATTCGAAATTATTTTTTCTAATGGCTTGGCTACACGGCTTTCTACTTCGGCAGGAGTAGCCCCTGGATACCCCACCATAATGTCGGCCATTGGCACATTAATTTGCGGTTCTTCTTCCCTTGGAATTAAAAACGAACTGTAAACCCCAATAATCATCAACGCCACCATCAACAAAATGGTCAATTTTGAGTTGATGAAAAAATGGGCTATTTTACCTGATATACCTTCTTGCATAATATTAATTTATAAATGTGAAAATGGAATAATTTGAAAATGAATTACATACAATGAAATTTTTCAAATTGTTGAATTGTTTAATTAGACCATTGAATTTTAGCGCCATTAAATAGTTTCCCTTCTGCCGAAACAATGTATTGCTCGTTAG
>JACCDX010247250.1_pt1 | contig 18360 bp, 17 predicted proteins | sample 7449681 | NCBI WGS metagenome assembly JACCDX01 (sample SAMN15323450, study PRJNA562643) | freshwater metagenome | isolation source: river surface water | place: USA:Blue River Watershed | collected 2017-08-18
AAATAAAAATATCATAAGGATCTATGTTTTTACCGATATTATTTAATTCGGTTTTAAATCTTATGTCTTCTATTTCTGTTTGTCCATAAACATTAAAACTACCTATTTCTATATCTAAAACATCAATTGTTATACTTAAATATGTTGTTAAATTTAAAGATGGATAATTAATTACAGTTGTTGATTCATTGTAAATAGGACTAATAATTCGTAATTTTAATAATTTAAAATATATTTTATCAATTACGAATTGAGCTGAATTATTTTTTGATACATATTGATTTGTTTTATTCGTAATATCTTTTATAGTTAGTGATATCACTTGTCCTTCTTTGAAACCCTTATTTAAAAAATTTATAGACGATGTGTGATTTATTTCTATTATTGGAAAATATTCACCGTCTATTAGTTGTGTTTTTAATGTTATTATATCATTAATATTTCCTTTTATTTCAAATGAAACGGGTTCACTTTTATATAGTTTTAATATATTTTTATAGGTACCTTCTTCATTTGCTTTAAAACCTATAAATAACTCTAGTGGCTTAGGGTTAGTTTTTAAACTACTTTGACTATCGATGTAATCTAAATCATATTCAATATAATTAAATATAGTTTTTTGATATTCTGGATATGATACTTTATCTAAACTCGAATTATTATTTATTGATAATGGGACATCACCTAGTGGTGTTGGTCCAGTATATTCATAAGATCCAGTTGCTGTTAATTGTTCTCCGGATACATCATAAAAGAAAAATTCTGGTTTATCATCATCTTCCCATATCCAATAATAATTAACTTTAATCTCGTTATTGAAATTTTCTCTAGGTCTTCTTAGATATTCTCTAGTATTTAACCATAGACTTTTTTTATCTATATAGAATTTATCCAATGATCCATATTTTGAATCTATATTTTGCCAACTATTAACCGAATATTCTATGGTTGAATTTATATATGTTGTTATTTCGGATAGTTTGTTTGTTGATGGTATTAGAGATATTATCGACTTTCTTATTGGGTTGTATAAAATTTTTGTTGATATACCACTTGTTGATTGTTTTTTTGATATTTTACCAGATACTGGATCTATTACGGTTATTATATTTAATATTTCACTTGTCATATAAGCATATGAATCAAATTGATTTAAAGTTAAATTACCATAGTTAATAGTATCTTTTATTAAAACTATATTATTATTTAAATCTATACTATAAAATTTACCATCTGAACTAGATATATTTATTTCATTTGTTAAATTATTGAAAATTAAATTTTTGTAATTACTATAAGGTAGTACAATTTCGGTTTTAAAATTGGATTTAATTCTAAAAATAGAACTAATATCACTACTAACATAGATGCTATCGGTTATTGGTTCGTAAATAAATTGTTTTGAATCCCCATCTATTCTAATTATTGTTGGGTTTTTTAGAATTGTTGATGTGTTTATTGAGTGTATATCTGTGTATATTACTTGGTTGAAATCTTCTTTTTGTGTTGTTGATATATAAATATTATTTTCAATCGGATTAAAAATCATAAATTTACTACCTATTACCGGATTTGTATCAACTTGTATATTTTTTATTAGTTGTGTTGTGTTATATACTAGTATGTAATTCCAATTTGAAAATGAAACATAAATCAAACCTTTTGAGTCGAAGCAAACATCTGATGCTCTTTTATCTGATATTTTTAAAGTTTGTCCTGAATGTCCTGATGATTTAGTGAATGGGTAAAACGTTATCGTCAGTGTTATTGTTGTCACATTTGTTACGCTATTATATGATATTGTATTTATTGGAGCTGAATATGATAATTTATTATTATTAAGATCTAAGTACGTGAATTCTATAATAGTTGAGACTTGTAGTAAATTTGTAAAATTACCACTTAATGTTAAATTATTTATTGTTGAATATCCTAACCAACCTGGTGTAGTTACATTTATTGTTAAATTATTTGATAAAATATTAGTTTCCGAAAATATCATTTTGGATACTAAAACATTTGTTGTTACATCAATAATGTACATTGTCTGATTTGATAGACAATATAGATATCCGTTAGTTGGATTGTATTCCATTTTTAATGAATCTACACTATTTAGTCTTATAGTCTCTTTGTGTTTCATTGTAGTCGCATCTAAAATTATTAGATCTGATCCAAATACATATATAGAGTTTGATAATTGAATGTATTTAATATCAATATTGTTATTTGAGTAAAGACCGGATATATCAAATTCTGAATATTTATATTCATTCTCACTATTTTCTATTGAGAAAAAGACTTTTGAGAACTGTTTATCATTAAATGATGGTCCATTTGGTATATTCATATCAACACAAGCAGTTGCTCCAAATCCAATATCAAATGCTAATGTTGTAAATGCGGATGAATTGCAAATACTGTCTTCTATACCCCAAAATGGACCTTTATAACTAAGACCTATTATTTTAGGATCTAAAAACTGTATATTATATTCTTGATTATTATATGTGAAATTTGTTGCATTTATTCCAACAACCATTCCCGTTGCGAAGTCTCCATTCTCAAAAGTTTTTTTAGATGATTCAATTAAGTTGATTTCGTTTGATGATATTAAACATCCTAAATTTCCTTTATGGAATTCTACTATTTTATATCCTTCGTTTCCGGGTATTTGTGTTTTTCCTGTATCTAATATTATATCATAGTCTATATTTTTATCTATTGATAATAAATCAAAATTTAATAAATTACCAATTGATGATACTTTTATATTTAAATTATATAAGTTGTAGTAGTTATCACTTACCCATTTTTGTAATGTAGTGGTAACATTACATATTTTTGGTGTAGTATTTAGTAAATAATCTGTTATTGTTGAATATTCTTTATTATTTATTCTTATTGTAAAATTTGGTCCAATTAATCTAGAATCTTGTATTAGTATAGAAGAGTGTCTTATATAGTATTGTACATTTGTACCTACTTTTATATCATTTATATCAATGGGTACATTTGGGTAGTAAGTTCTTAAAATCAATGTGTTGTAATATGGTGAGTTATAATTTCCTATGTATGATAATTCTGATATTATACCTAATGTGTATAGTACAACATAGTTTTTTGTTATCCAAGATCTTAAAGTTCTATCTATGGTTCTTTCCATATCAACAACGCCATTTGAATAAAGCCATATTATTTCACCTTCGTAATACTGTTTATTTATTCTAATTTTTAATCCGAAATTATCTATTGTTTGAAAGACTATGCTAAATTTATAGTTTTCTGAAATATCATAATTTAATTCATTGTTTAAAGTTTCTTCAACTTCTATTAATCTTTCATTTGTTTTGAAAACGTTTGTTATTAGATTATTACTATCTATTTTAGTGTGGTAGAAATTAACTTCTGCATATTTACTCGAGTATATTAAATCAGCTTTTAAATTTTTATCATAGTAAAGATCTACTCCCAATAATCTTAATTCTTCTTTATATTTTAAAGCTGCACTAGCAAGAGTTACTTTTTGTGATTGTGTCCATCCATGATAAAAAGTATTTCTATTAGTTGTCAAATATATTTGAGAACTTCCAATAACCTCAGGAATTATATTTTCTTTTACTTTTATGTGTGTTGGTTTAGACCAATATTGTGTAGTAACATCAGGTGTCATGAATTGTAAAATACCAGCAAAACTATGTGTATATGCTTGAATGCATTCATATATCTCATTATTAAATAACACTTGTGATTGAGTTGCGTAGTAAGTAGTCTTGAAATTTAAGAAATCTGGCAAATCAACCACTGTTAAAAAATTGGAATTTAATTTCGAACCTATTATTTTAAACTCGGTATTAGGTTTTAAAATTTCTGGAACACTACCATTGAAAAAAACATTATTATCTACTATCGTAATATTACCGTTGTATATCATAGGTAGATCATTTTTGTTTATTACTTCAATTATTAGGTCCGAATTATCTGGTAAACTTGTTACCGAATATTCAAAATTTATACTATCTACTAATTTTGAGTTTGAGATTGTATAAATCCCGTCATTACTTTTCGAATTTATGACATTTAATTTTTTGCCATTGTATAACTTTCTATAAAATTCCGGCTCAGACCAATCAGATAATCTATTTTGATACTCACTATCTATGTAATTATAAATCCCTATAGCATTAACACCTTTTATGAAAACACCATTTACATAATTAACATCATCTGTGTATATGTTATAGTAATCATTTTCAAATGATGCGTTATCTATTGAGCTTAAAATCATTATAGCGTCTTCTTTTGTTCCTAACACAACATATGTTTTCTCTCTTCTATCAAATTCTAAAAAATTAGTAGTGAATGCTATTAATGTTCCTACTGGAAACTTTTTATCAAAATCGACTCCATATACCCATTTTGAATAAAAATCTGAATCATTATTAGTTGGTTCAATTTTGGTTACTCTTTCATACTGAAAGTTATCTCCATAAAAATGAACACCCCATTCGTTAAATAATTGAAATTTATTTAATCTTAGATCCGGATCTTCAAATTGTGATTCCGGTATTCTTTCCAAAGTATAAATCCCATAGGTTTTGTAAATATCTGTTGAGCTTTCGTGAAATAATATATCACCTTCAAATCTTGCATTTTGCTCATTATATTGAAAGTTTAATGAGTCACCCTCTTTATTAAAGAATATTAAATTACTATGATTATACATTTTTAAATCAATTTTTATTTATATATTAAAAATAGCTTTCTTGAATTAATATATACTCCTATAAAAATTATTTATAATATGAGAATAAAAAGATTTTCTGAGAATAAAAAAGAAAAAGATTTAGAAGAAGTTAAATTTGATATTAAATCTTTTGAGCCTTCTAAAGATGATTACATTGGATTTGAATCTGATTTTGAAGAAATACCTGAAAAAGAGGTTGAAAAAATTAAAAAAGATATCACAGTCGTTAAAAAGTTTGAAGATTTCACCATATCATTAAAAATTGATGATAATGATTGTAATTGTTGTGATCTTTGTACTGGCGAATCTAATTGTAATTGTGGTTGTGATGATTGTAAATGTGAGAGAGATGAAGAAAATATACAGAGTCAAGAATTACAATATCATTTAATGAATTCTTTACCAGTTACTGAGAATGTTTTTAGACCTGGTTCTAAAAAGTTTTTTGCCTTATTAAAGGAAGCTAGAAATCTTTATAATTCTGGACTTTTAGAGTTGAGTGGTGTTGATAAAGAGTTGTATGAATCAACTGAGATTGGGAAATTTGCTATGTTTAGAGGTGAAATGGTTCCTTTAGATATTCCAATGGAGTATATTGAAGAATTAAATGAGGCTGAATATAAAGGTAAAGAAGTTAAATTAAATCATCCAATGCGTGGTGGGGCTAAAAAATACTATGTTTATGTTAAAAACCCTAAAACTGGTAAAGTTAAAAAAATATCCTTTGGTGATGTTCATGGTGGATTAACAGCTAAAGTTAGTAATCCTAAAGCTAGAAAGGCATTTGCTGCTCGTCATAAATGTGATATGAAGAAAGATAAAACTAAAGCTGGATATTGGGCTTGTAGAATTAATAAATATGGTCATTTGTTTGGTGGTAAGACATATCCTGGATATTGGTAAAAAGAAATACTAAAAATATTATGAAACATTTAAAAACATATAAAATATTCGAATCTAAGAAAGATGAACTGCCTAAATTATCTGATTTAAAAATTGTAAGTATAGATACGATAGAAGGTAAAAATAAATGGCATAAATCTAAAGATAAACTTATACATATGGTTTTGGATTTAGGTGATTGGGAAGAATTTCCATCTAATAAGATACCGGAATTTTATAAAAATATTAAAAAGTATTTACCATCTATGCAAGAACACAGATGTTCTGAAAATAGAAAAGGAGGATTTTTTTATAGAGTTAAAAGAGGAACTTGGTTAGGACATATTACTGAACATATTGCTTTAGAAATACAAACTTTAGCCGGACATGATACCGGATTTGGAAGAACTAGAGGAACGGGTAAAAAAGGAGAATATAATGTCATATTCAACTATGAAGAAAAACCAGTAGGTATTTTAGCTGCTAAAGAAGCTGTTAAAATTGTTAAGTCTTTAATAAGAGATGAAAATCCAAAAATAAGTGAAGTGGTTAAAAAATTAAAAGAGATAAAAAAATAATAATTGTGAAATATTTAAAAACATATAAATTATTTGAAAATATTGAATATTTAAGTGATTTTGAGAATAAATCTCTAAAAACAATTTATAAATCTATTAGAGATATACTTTTAGATTTTAAGTCTCAAGTTTCAATTTATTTTCAGAAAAATCCTGGAAATGTTAGTATTAGTGATTTTATAAAAAATAATTATAAAAAACACGAGAATGTCGAATTATCAAAAGAATTGAATACATTACTAATTGACTTTGATCAAATTGATACAACCATTAAAAAAACATTTAAATCTCTTCAAAAATATTTCTTTATACGATTCATAGTAAAAAATGAAGGAGCTGCATTAAAATCAAAAAATGAACCTATAAGAATTGAGGGACTTGAGATTGGAACTACTAAATTATTTAATTATCCAGTAGATGCCTTAAAATCTAGTCTTCAACATGAGGTTCAACATATTGCAAATATTGAAAAGGATGGATTTAAGTCGGGTGAAGAAGAGGGTTATTTATATCTAGCATCTAAAAAAGAAGTAGATTCTCATGCTAAACAATTTGCTTATTTATATTCAAAAAAATATCCAAAAGAAACTTCAATGGATTTGAAAAAGCTCCGAGATATTGATATGGTGGAAAGATCTAAGGAAAAATTGAATTTATACTTATGGTTTATGTCACCTGATGAGTTTCGTAAAATTCATGAAGACATGTCTGATGAAATGTATCAAAAGATAAAGATTGCTGGAATAGAATTTCCACAAAAACTAAAATATTATTTAAATATTTTTAATAAATAGATTATGAAACTACCATTTAAAGAAGTAGAATTTGAAGATAATACATTTATCCGAGAGTTTAAACAGGATACCGATTCTGGAGATTTTCATTGGCATAGAGACCGAGAGGATCGTATTATAGAGTCCTTAGAAGATACTGATTGGATGATTCAATTGGATGATGAGTTACCTAAAAAAATTGAAGGTGAAGTTTTTATACCAATGGGTATTTATCATAGACTAATAAAAGGAACTGGTGACTTAAAAATAAAGTTAATAAAAAAACCACTCTAATTGAGTGGTTTTTTTATTAATCCAAATTTGGATTATAATTTTCTCCGTATATTTTTATGATTTCATCATATTCATTTAACACACCATTTTTGAAGTCATCATTAGCATATTTTTGTTTTAGAATATATTCCTTTATATAACTCTCATATTCTAAATTTATGGATATATCCATATTCTCATCGTCTATTTCAACTGCTTCTGATATATCTTCACCCTCTTCGTTTTTTTGTACTATGTCGTCTATATATTCAACTGATGCAAAATTTCCTTTTTCCAACATTACTTCCAACTTTCTACGGAGCTTTCTGTTGTTGATTAAGAGGTTATTTGATATAGATATATCAATATAGTCTTTTGTGTCTCTTAAATCGTCTAATTTATCTATATCTTCTTCTGTAATTACTTTGAATTTTCTAAATACTGGTGATATTTTATTTGGTATAAATTCTTCTGACTCATCTTCTGTATTTATTACAAAAATTCCTTTTTGATCTCCTGTATCATTTCTATCCATTTGAAAAATGGAACCAACAAATGTAAAATTGTTGTTACTTTGTACTAAATGAATGTGACCAGATCTAACTTTTCTAAATGATTGAAAGTTTTCTATATCGATTTTATCCATATTTCTGTGAGCAGCTGAACTTAGGTGCATTTTACATCCATTTAAATCTGAGTGACAAAATAAATAATCACAATCTTTATACTCACTTATAATATTTATTTGATCATTCTTTTTTTCTATGTATGGCATCATTAATATTTTTAAATTATTGTAATTTAAAACTTTTGGTGTGTCATATATTTCTACATTTGGAATATATTTGAATGGTCTAACTGAGTTTATTTCAGATGCGCTCTTTGAATAAAGATCATGGTTGCCAATTATTATATGTAATGGTGCTATCTTTGATATTTCTTCAACTATATCCATTCCATAATTTAATAGATTTATGGGTATAATATTTCTATTATCAAATAAGTCTCCTAGATGGACTATTATATCACCATCATTAACTTCTCTCTTTAGAAGAGGAATTAAAAAATCTCTAAAATATTCTATGTGTACTTTATGCCATTTATCTGTTGTATTTGGATAGCCTAGTCCTATATGTGTATCTCCTATTAAAAATATTTTCATACTATTTATATTTTAAATAATTAAATAGTTATATTTTTTCTCTTTAAAAATGGAAAAAAATTACTTTTTTTTATTAATATATACTATAAGAATTATCATTAATTATGAGTAAATTAGATTTGAAAAAAATTAAACAGATTCCATTGAGTGAATCTCAATATTTGAAAGAAGAAGTTCAAAAATTACAAATTGTTCTTCACCACACAGCTGGTAACTCTTCTGGTCCAGCAACTATTAAAATGTGGAATTCTGATGATAGAGGTCGAATAGCAACGTGTGTTACTATTTCTGGTAGAGGTTTATCAAAAGATACATTTGATGGTGAGATTTGTCAAGCATTTTCATCAAAACACTGGGCTTATCACTTAGGAATAAAACCAGATGTTTTTAAAGCAAATGGTCTTCCTTATAAAAAAATTGATCCTATTTCAATTGGAATAGAGATTTGTAATTGGGGGCCATTGACTTTAAAATCCGATGGTAAATATTACAATTATGTTGATAGAGTTGTATCAGAAGATCAAGTTTGTATCTTAGATACACCATATAAGGGTCATAAATATTATCATGCATATACAGATGCTCAAATTGAGTCTGTTAGACAACTTTTGGAATACTGGGGAGAGATTTATAAAATACCATTAACATATATTGAAGGTAATTTATGGGGTATTTCTAAAGATGCTTTGTCTGGTAAACCTGGAATCTATACACACAATTCGTATAGAAATGATAAGACTGATATTTCACCTCAGCCAAAAATTATTGAGATGTTGAAAAATCTATCTAAATAGAGAAAATTTTTATAGAAAAATATAGTAAAAACAAGAGAAAAAAAAATAAAAATATATAGAATATAATTGTAAATCAATTAATAAAAAAAAACAAAAATGTATGCCGTTACCACATTACACAAAGTTAAAAAACGTTGGTTCACCAGGTGGACCAGGTACTCTTCCTGATGAAATGGTTTATCTTAATTTATTTGAAGTAACATTCGTATTACCAAATATTTTAACTGCTCAGGGTAGAGATTCAGTTCTTTTGTTGGAAAATGCTACTAATGTTGATATGAACTTAACACAATTTGATATCACACAAAAGGAGCAAAGATTTAAATATTCAACAAGAGTTTTTAATACTACACCTAACAAGACAAGTGGGGATTTTAACATTAAATTTCAAGTTAATGTTAACCAAAATGGTTCTATGGAGACATGGAATACACTAAAAGCTTGGTATGATTTAGTATTTAACTCACAGAATGGATCTATGCACTACAAATCAGATTGTATTGGTACTGTTATTGTTAACCAGCATGATAAAAAAGGTGTTGTTTTGAGAAGAGTAACTTATCAAAATGTTCAAATTAAACAATTGCAAGGTTACTCATTGGATTGGTCTCAAGCTAATACGATTGATACTGTTCAAGCAGACTTTATTTATGATTACTTCATTGATGAGTACATTGATCAAGGATTCTCTATTGGAAGTCCTCTTATTTCAGGTTACTAAAATTAAAATCTCCAATATTTGGAGATTTTTTTTTAAACTTAAATTTTATAAAGGTATATAACATGAAGGACATCGAAAATCATAAGTTTATAATGGTATAAACTTAAAAAATAAATGATTATGGATGTATTTAAATAATAAGGAACTTTACATAGAAATGTTGATATCAAAAAACCAAGGAAGATTAACCAGAAATGCGCAAAAAATGCTAGAATTATTAGCAAAAAAAACAATCAAAAAAATGAGATACTGGTCGAATGACGACAAGATGGACTGCTACCAAAGTGGGTTGCTATATATGTTCCAAAATTGGTATAATTTTAATGAGGAAAAGTCAATCAATGCTTTCGCCTATTTCACGGAAATATTTAAACGTGGTATAGCGGCTGGTTATAATCAATTATATAAGAAAAAAGGAGATAATGAACACCAAATTAGATTAATATCAATAGAGGGATCTAATGATGGTATGGGATTACACTCTTTGTAAAATTTAATAAGAATAATTAGTATTTATAATAAAAAATAACTATTTTTATAAAAACTTTTAATATTAATTTTAATATTTAAATTATATTTTTAAAAAATGAATAAAGTTATTTTTCAGTTGTGGGAAGAGTATGAAAGAGACTCTGAGATTAGACCTAGTGGGTGTTCTTTGCACCTAGATCATAAAGATCGAAATAATTATATAGATAAAATCTATTCTGGTAGAATTTATTCTGATATTCCGGATGAATATGATAAAATATCTGGTGTTGGTCAGGAAGTTTTTATAGATGACTTACTTTATAATAAGTTATTGAATTTAAAGTCAATTAGATTAAATGAGAGTTCTATGAGGAATTTAATCTCTATGTCTGAATTAATAATAAAAGATTTATGATAACTATATTTTATTTATTTTTATTTTTATTTATTTTGAATGATTTGTTTTATTTATCAAATAAAGATCGATTGGATGTATTTTTTAAGAATAAAAATCAAAATCAGATAAAAAAAATAGATTTTTTTTACTATCTACTAAGAATAGTATCAATTATTTGGCCTTTTATTGGTTTACTTTCGAGTTTTAGTGATTTTTTCTTATTGGTTATTTTTTTAAATTTTATAAAATATATAATTTATCATATTTTGAGTAGATTTTATGATATTTATGTTAAAATTCATCCTATATTATTAATATCAATTTATATAACTATTCTTTTTTATAAATTTTCTTAAACATTAAACTTTTTTAAATGTTCTTCGGTTATTATTATAAAATCATAACCCTTTTTATTGCACCAATTTATCATTGTCTCCCATTTTTGTTTATTCTTATAAGCCATTTTTAAATCATATTCAAAGTTTTTTAGTTTCTTCCCTTTATCTTCCGGAACTTGTAAACGACCTTCTGTGAGAGCTTGTACGAAATTATATTCTTTTTGTGGTTTAACTTCAGCTACAACTTGTCTTAAAACTCCATTTACTCTCATTTCGTAGTAAAAATCAACATGGTAGACATGGCTTTTAACTCTAGTGTCTCCATTTTCAAAATGAGTCATTTGATATGGTATTTGTAAACACTCAGCTCCCCATTTTGTTATTTCTGGTTTAAGATCTAGCCAAATCATTATTTTCTTTTCCCAAGAACTTCTATAAAAAAGACCGCCTTGTGTGTTTAGTTTTATTACTTTATCCTTATTTTTTGGTATAAATAAACCGCCATGATATTTATTGTTATTGGGTTTTGAATTTAACATAAGTTAGTTTTATTTTTTTATATATAAAATAAATAAAACTTTAAAATGGGTATTTTACAAGAAAGAGTTAAATTGAGTTTATTAGTAAATGGTAATGGGATAGCTGAGAATTATAAAAATAATTGTTTGCATTTAATTGATAGAATTACAAAGTCTGATCAAGAATATACAGCTATAGACGTTAAGGATATAAAAAGTGGTTATTTTTATTTTATACAATATAAAGATCCTTCCAATTGGATGAGATGGTCACCTGTTTTTTTAGTTGATTGGAAAAAATTTGATAATAAAATAATATTATTTGCTGTTAATTTAAATTTTATCCCTCTGGAGTTAAGAGTTTCGATCTTTGATCCTTATTTTAAAGAAGAAACGTTTGAGACAAATCAGTTTATAAAGTCTAGTTATAATGGTATGTATAATGAGTTATTAAAATGGGGTTTTGAGTATTCACTGGTTGAGTATAATGCTATACAAATAAATATGATTCATAGAATAAATATGGATTTTGTTCCTAGATTTTTAATGTCCGGTCACCCATTGACTAAATACGATCCAGATAAGTTAATACAAATATGGTGTAAAAAAATAGAGACTAGAGAAAAGAGACATAACGAGATGATGACTGCTATTGTTTCGGATTTTTATAATCTTAATAAGGAGATAAACTCAAAATATGATGCTTTAAAGAAACATATACAGAGGATTCAAAATTCTCTTAGAAACTTTTAAAATTCAATTTTTATTTAGTATATTTGTTTTATTAAAATCTGTCTTATGAATTATAATGTTTATCTAAGTGCTTCCGAAACTGTTTATGGTTATGGTCAAGTTGAATTATCTAAAAGATTTTTAGAACATGCTGAATATTTAGAAAGGAAGAAAATTGAAAATCTAAAATTTGATATACTTGTTGGTAATACTAAGTTGTTTAGTGGTGCTAAGTATGAGAGTATGAGATCAATTAAAGAAAAAGAAGGGGTTACTTTATTGTTCATATTTAAGTCTGGTGAAAATACTCACCGAATTAATTGTAACTTAAAAAGTGATGGTTCTCTTGTTTGGGCTGATGGTAACCTATTTAAAAATAGACTATCTGTTAGAAAGTTTTCTGAGTTAATTGATCACTTGAGTAACTATCATAAAGATATTAAAAAATTAAATATTGATAGAATAAAATTAGTTAGTAGAACTTTTTATATCTAATAATGAGTTGGAATATAGATAAAAAGAGGTTTTAAACCTCTTTTTTATTTTTAGGGAGCTGGTATTTTTATATATACCTTAAAATTTAAAAAATTTAATGGCTTCTTATAATTATGTAAACAATAATCAATCAGCTGCTGGTTTTATTAACTCATCGGTTGAAAACAAAGGACTTTTTTCTAGAATATTAAGAAACCTATCCAATTATGGTATGAATTATGATGATATGATCATCAGAAATCAAGTTGGTATTGGTATCAATGAAGATCCGTATGCTTCATCTGGTAATTCAATGTATAGTTTTTTCTCACAAAGAGCAGTGGCATCTGTTTTAAATAGAAAATCTATACCATATTTAGATAAATCTTATCCAGATAAAAGAAGAATTCTTAGAGAATATTCTATCAAAGATGAAATAAGAGATTTTATTAGTGCTATTGCTGATGAATCGATTGTCTATAACGACACAAAGGATTTTTGTTCACCATCTCCATTATCAAATGATTATTCTAAAGAGATTTTGGATAAATATCAAGAATTATTTGAAAAAATATATAACAAATTTGGATTCTCTGATAGTATAACGGCTTATAATTTGATGAAAGATTTTCTAATAGATGGGTATATTGCTGTTGAATTGGTTTGGGATGATAAGAAGAAAAATATAATAGCGTATAATAGATTAAAACCAGAAAGTATTGTTCCTGCATATGAGCCAAATGTTGGTCATTTGTGGATTCAATTTCCTGAAGATCCTCAATTGAGAAGAATTTTCTTAGATTCTCAAATTGTATTCATTTCTTACTCAACTCAAAATGATTATTCAGAGACATCGTATGTTGAGGGTCTGATTAAACCATACAATCAATTGAAAATTCTTGAACAAACAAGAGTTATGTTTAATATAATGAATGCTACTATCTATCAAAAGTTTACAATACCAGTTAAGGGTATGTCTAGGCAAAAAGCTGAAGAGCAAATTGGTCAATTGATTCAAGATTACTCAGAAGAAATTGAATTTGATGATACATTGGGAACTATATCAGTAAATGGAACTAAACATATTCCTTATAATAAACAAGTTTGGTTTCCTGAAGGTGATGCTGGTAGTCCAAATATGGAGTTAATGACACCACAAGGACATGATTTAAATGAAGAATCTATGTTAAAATGGTTTCATATGGCTTTAAAAAGAGCTTCTAAGATACCAATTAATAGATTTGAGGCTGAAAGTGGTGGTGGTACTTTTATTGCTGATCAGGCTGGTATGACAAATGATGAGGTTAAGTTTCATAATTTTATTGGGAGATTAAGAGCTAATTTTAGAGAACTTATAGTAAAACCATTAAAATTACAAATGATGGTTGAATTTCCGGAATTCAAAGATGATGAAATAATAATGAATCAGATTGATATCGATTTCAATTCTAATCAGATTTTTGAAGAATGGAAGAAAATAAATAATCTAGCTAAAAGAGCAGAAGCTATTGGTACACTTACTGGGATTATGAATGGTGAGAAACCATATTTCCATATAGAGTGGATAATGGATCATGTTTTTAAATTGACTCCAGAAGAAAAGGCTGAAAACCAAAAATATTGGGCTAAAGATGCTGCGGGAGCAGGATCAGCTCCTGAAGGTCAAGGAGGTTCGGAGATGGGTGCACAGATGGGTGCTCAGATGGGTGCTCAGGGTGGTTCTGAAATGAGTGCACAAGCTCCTGCTCAAGGTGCCGCACAAGCTCCTGCTCAAGGTGGTCAATCCGCACCTGAAACCCCACCGGCTCAAGAGGGTGGTTCTGAATTTGAATTTTAAACTTTTGAAAAATACAAATATATAATAAGAGAGTAATAGACTCATAATATATAAAAAAAATTAATAAATAATATGTCTCAAAACGAAAACATGAGTGAAGAAGATTACTTAAAAAGGCATCTTCAGGATCTAGAAGAGGGTAAAAAAAATACTCAATCACAAAATTTTATGAATAGTGATATACCTAGTCCAACCGAAAACCCAACTATAGTGGATAATTACAAAACATCAGATTTACAGTATTTTAATTTTGATGTTAGAGAATTACCTTGTGGTCAATTTTATCCAGCGGGAACACTTTTTATGGTTAGACCAGCTCAAGTAAAAGAAATTCAAGCCTATTCAATGGTTGATGATAACAATTTTTATGATATTGTTGAAAAGATGAATGATATGTTGCAATCTTGTGTAAGAATTAAATATGCAGATGGTAAAGTTTCGTCATATTTGGATATAAAAGATCAAGATAGATTATTTTTAATCTTTTTGATTAGAGAGTTAACATTTCAACAAGGAAATGGATTATCAGTTAATGTGAATTGTACTTGTGGTCAAGAAAACGCAATTGAATTAAAGAGAGATAATTTTGTGTATTTTGATATAGATGAAAAACTTATTAAATTCTATAATAAAAATACTGGATCTTACCACTTTAAGACAGTTAATGGTAAAAGTTTTGAGTTAACTCCTCCTAATATTGGATTACAAAAAGCTTTTAGTGAATATATTTTAAAAGAAAATAACGATAAAAGAACTCCTAATTTAGCATTCTTAAAAATAATTCCTTTTATGTTATCTGGTAGAAGTAATATAACATATGATGGTATTAAGTCTAAATTACAAGAGTTTGAACAAATGGATCAAACATCTTTCCAATTTTTAAATGCAGCGGTTGGTAAAATGACTTTTGGTATTAAAGAATTAAAAAAATCTTGTACTTCGTGTGGTGAGGAGATCCACGCTGATATGCAATTTCCCAACGGAGCCTCAGGTATTTTCGTTGTTCATGATGCCTTTGAAGCATATATTAAAGAATAAATTAATGTTACAAAAGCATTTTCATACACAAGAATGGGCTATGGATAATTGGCCATTCTGGATGTTTGAAGAAAACATTAAGATAGTTAATGAGATTGTAGAAGACGAAGAAAAACAAAGAAAAACACAGGAAGAAGGTAGTAATTATAAAATGCCAGACACTAGTTCAATATTGAAGAATGCGTCAAATATGACTGGTAATATTCCTAAATTTTAAAACTCAGTATTAAACTGAGTTTTTTCATTAAACATACTTAACAAAAAACCCTCAAATAAAATTTGAGGGTTTTTTAAATATTTATAGTTTATTAAAATTTAACTCTTTCTTTATATTGCAATTCTTTAACACCTTGTAATTCAGAATCTAAATTAACTTTTCTTTTATTTAAGTTTTTTAGAGCAGTTGTTAAAACTTCCGACTCACCAATTAGTTTAATTGAACTTTTAAGTTTTTCAATATTAAAGTTTACATCTTCTAATTTAAGAGTTATTTCTCTTTCTTTGTCTTCTAACTTTCTTCTAACTATTAATTCTTTTCCTAATTTACTTTCGAAAAAATAAGTTAAATCGTAGTTTAATTCGTTTCTAACTTCATTAACTAACTCAATTGCTGATTCATATGCAAAGAATGAATTTCCATATCTCTCATCACATCTATATAAATAAGTAGAGTTTTTATAATTAAATGCGAAACATTCTAAATATGGATTTATTAAGTTGTTAACTTTTTTAACAACATCCAATTCAACAAATTTGTCTAAATTTTTAGAAGTTTCTAATAAAATTGGGTAGAAGTTTTTATTAACAATCGGTATAATAGGCGAATTGAATAAACTTTCTAATGTTGTTTCATTATTCATTTCATCATCGTTGATAAATATTTTACCTTTTTTAGATACTGATAACCCCAATGTTAAATATTCAGATACTCTGAAGTTGATTCTATCTTCATTTATTGTAGCATATTTCATAGCGGTTTCTAACATTCTAAGAGTTTTTAAATCTTCCTCATCTTTAATGTAGTTTTCTAAAAGAGTTTTTTCGATAGCATCATCTGTTAGAAGAAACCACGAATCTTTAATTAAAGCTATATGACCATCTTCAACTGACTCGACAATAGTAAATATAGATTCTCCTTTACCACCACTCAATAAGTTACTTTTTTGCTCAGGTGATTTTGTTAAATTGTGAACAAATAATTTAATCTCAGGAACCCAATCATAAACAGCTAATTCATTAAGAACTTTAGACATTCTATCTTGATCTGACTCTAAATTAATTGTTTGTAAAAGAACATTAATTGGTTGTCTATAAAGTTCTCCTTGATTTTTTGTATTAAGAACATTATATAAATTTTTTAATTCATATAATAACTCATAATTTTTCATATCATCATTTAAACTTTCTAATAAAGTTTTAACACCGTTATCATAAGTAAATGATTTCAATCTTTCGTTAAGTGAAAGAATAATTGATTTTTCAGATGCTTCATTACAAGCATTCATATGTCCTTCAATAATAACTGAAATTTCATCTTGTTCAAGATTCAAATTCTTTTTGAAGTTAAATAGTTCAAGTTTTAGATTCTTCATATTTTTAAGTATTTTTTTAAATTATAGTGTATATATTAAGTTCAAAAAATCATTTTTTTCCATTTTTATCTTCTATTTGCTTCTCTAGATCTTAATATATTATCAAACCATTTTGTCCTTTTTGGTAAAACAATATCATTTTGTGTATAACTACCATAATAGTCAGAACCACTTACAGCTCCTCCGGTATTTAAGAATTTTTCTTCTTCTCCGTATATTGGTTTGCTATAACCTTTCCAATAATTAAAAGGAACTTGTTCTTTATTATCTGTTGTTGGTGTTGTTGTTGGTGTAACATCTTGTGTGCCTACTGTTGATGTAGTACCCGCATTACCTGATGTCCCTGATGTCCCTGAAATTGATTCAGTTTCTCCATCAGTAGTTCCTCCAGTAGTTCCTCCAGTAGTTCCTCCGGTAGTTCCTCCAGTAGTTCCTCCGGTAGTTCCACCAGTAGTTCCTCCATCGGTAGTTCCTCCAGTAGTTCCTCCGGTAGTTCCTCCATCAGTAGTTCCTCCAGTAGTTCCTCCGGTAGTTCCTCCATCGGTAGTTCCTCCAGTAGTTCCTCCGGTAGTTCCTCCATCGGTAGTTCCACCAGTAGTTCCTCCGGTAGTTCCACCAGTTCCACCATCGGTAGTTCCTCCGGTAGTTCCTCCATCAGTAGTTCCTCCATCAGTAGTTCCTCCAGTTCCACCATCGGTAGTTCCTCCGGTAGTTCCTCCATCAGTAGTTCCTCCATCAGTAGTTCCTCCGGTAGTTCCTCCATCAGTAGTTCCTCCAGTTCCTCCAGTTCCACCATCGGTAGTTCCTCCAGTAGTTCCTCCAGTTCCACCATCGGTAGTTCCCCCATCGGTAGTTCCCCCAGTAGTTCCCCCAGTAGTTCCCCCATCGGTAGTTCCCCCATCGGTAGTTCCTCCATTGGTAGTTCCCCCATCGGTAGTTCCTCCATTGGTAGTTCCTCCATTGGTAGTTCCTCCATTGGTAGTTCCTCCATTGGTAGTTCCTCCATTGGTAGTTCCTCCATTGGTAGTTCCTC
>JACCDX010222951.1_pt1 | contig 18358 bp, 8 predicted proteins | sample 7449681 | NCBI WGS metagenome assembly JACCDX01 (sample SAMN15323450, study PRJNA562643) | freshwater metagenome | isolation source: river surface water | place: USA:Blue River Watershed | collected 2017-08-18
CGGAAGAAGGCGAGGCGGCAGTGCTTTCTGCCTGCGCCAGCAGCGCGCGGCCCGCGGCCAGGCCGGCCTTCAGGCCGTCTTCATGGAAACCATACCCCATCCAGGCACCGGCGAACCAGGTCGCGCGGTGGCCCTGGACTTCCCGCATGCGTGTTTGCGCGCGGATGGCGGCGAGATCGAACACTGGGTGCGCATAGTCGTAGTCGCCGATCACCTGCGCGGGGTCGATGTCCCGCACCGGATTGAGCGAGACCACCACCGGCTGCGTCCAGGGCAGGGGCTGCAGCTGATTGAGCAGGTAATGCAGGCACACGCGCGCATCGTGCGCGGTGTCGGGGCCGCGTTCGTAGTTCCAGGCGGCCCAGGCCTTGCGGTGCTGCGGCAGGACCGAGGTGTCGGTGTGCAGCACCGCGCGATTGGGCTGGTAGCGGATGGCTCCGAGCAACTCGCGCTCCAGCGGCGAGGCATCGGCCAGCAGGGCCAGGGCCTGGTCGCTGTGCGTGGCCAGGACGAGGCGGTCAAAGTGCTCCCAGCCCGCGTCGGTGCGCACCTGAACGCCTGCGTCCGAACGCACGATGGCGCGCACCGGGGTGGCCAGGCGCGCGTCGTCGACGCCCGCGACGATCTTGCGCACGTACTGGCGGGCGCCGCCGTCCACGGTCCACCACTGCGGACGGCCCGTCACCTGGATCAGGCCGTGGTTGTGGCAAAAGCGGATCATGGTGCTGACCGGAAACTGCAGCATCTGGTCGGTGGGGCAGCTCCAGATGCATCCGAGCATGGGCAGGAAGTACCACTCACGAAATTCGCGTGAGAAGGCATGCTGGTCCAGGAAGGCGCCCAGGGGCTGCATCAGCGCGGCGTCGGCGCCCGATTGCGCCAGTCGGGTGGCCAGGGTGTTGAAGCGGACCAGGTCACGCAGCATGCGCCAGAAGCGCGGGCGCAGCAGGTTGCCGCGCTGGCTGAAGACGCTGTCCAGGCTGGTGCCGCTCCACTCCAGGGCCCGCGCGCCCAGGGCCCGCGGAACCTGCACCGAGAAGGACATGTCGGACTTGGCCGTCGGGATGCCCAGTTCGCCAAACAGCGCGATCAGGTGCGGGTAGGTGCGCTCGTTGAACACCAGGAAGCCGGTGTCCACGCCGTGGGTGACCGGACGGCCCTGGGCGTCGGGCAGGGTCACGTCCACGGTGTGGGTGTGACCGCCGAAATAGTCACCGGCCTCGAACAGGGAGACCTGGGCACGCCCGCGCAGCGCATGGCAGGCCGCCAGGCCCGAGATGCCAGAGCCGACGACCGCGACCTTCACGCCGGGACCGCCTGGCCGGGCCGGTCAGAAGAAAGGAGCTGCGAAGCGCCCTGGAACGAAAAAAGGAGAGAGGGAGGAGGAGAAGAACCGCCCCAGGATTGCCGCCGGGGCAACTGCACCCGGTGGACTTCGCAGCGATAAGCGATGGATGTCCCCAGCCGTTCACGGGTTCCTGCCAAGAAGCAAGCAAGTGTTTTCATGGGTCGGACGGCTGTTGAACTCTTCAGTCGCATTATTACTGTTCAGTTTTTGCCCTGCAAGTCCCCTTGGGCCAATTGTTTTTCGATGGCGGCGACAAAAGTCCGGTCGGAAGGACTGGTCATGCTTGTGTAGTTGGCGATCACTTTCCCGTCGCGCCCCACCAGATATTTGTGGAAGTTCCACAAGGGCGCCCGTCCGCTGTCCTTGGCCAGTTGCCGGAACAGGGGGTTGGCGTCGCTTCCGCGCACGGCCGACTTGGCAAACATCGGGAACTTGACCCCGAAGGTGTTCTCGCAGAAGTCGGCAATTTCCTTGTTGCTGCCCTTTTCCTGGGCGAAGTCGTTGGACGGGAAGCCCAGTACGACCAGTCCCCGGTCCTTGTAGCGGCTGTGCAGTTCTTCCAGCCCCTTGTACTGGGGGGTGAAGCCGCAGTAGCTGGCGGTGTTCACGATCACCAGGACCTTGCCGCTGTACTGGCACAGGGTTTGGGGCTTCTCGTCCTGCAGACGGGGGAAGGTGTGGTTCAGCAGCGCCGGGCAGGCCGGTGCCTGCTGGGGCGCCTGCTGGCCCCAGGCGGTCCCCGCGACGCCCGTCAGGAAGGCGCAGGCGATCAGGAAATGTTTCATGGAAGGCAACCTCGCGACAAACTGAACTGAATGGTCACATTCTGATCCAGTCGGAAACCTGGTGCGGCTGCGGGGGCAAACCGCCCGCAACGGATCGATTTGCTCCGCAATGGCCGCTTAAAATTGTGTCGCCTTCGAGAACCGACATGCTCTACCCTGAACTGTTCAAACAGCTTGAGTCCGTCCGCTGGGACATGGACAAGGACATCCCCTGGTCCAGCTTCGACGCCTCCCTGCTGTCGGACGAGCAGGCCCGCACGATCAAGATGAACGCGATCACCGAGTGGTCGGCGCTGCCGGCCACCGAGATGTTCCTGCGTGACAACCGCAACGACAGCGATTTCTCCGCTTTCATGTCGGTCTGGTTCTTCGAGGAACAGAAGCATTCGCTGGTGCTGATGGAGTACCTTCGCCGCTTCCGCCCGGAGCTGGTGCCCACCGAGCAGGAACTGCACGAGGTGCGCTTCGAGTTCGAGCCGGCCCCGGCGCTCGAGACGCTCATGCTGCATTTCTGCGGCGAGATCCGCCTGAACCACTGGTACCGCCGCGCGAGCCAGTGGCACACCGAGCCCGTGATCAAGCACATCTACAACACGCTGAGCCAGGATGAGGCCCGCCATGGAGGTGCCTACCTGCGCTACATGAAGCGCGCGATCCAGAACTGCGGCAACGAGGCGCGCGCCGCCTTCGCCAAGATTGGCGTGCTGATGGCCAGTGCCCGCCGCACGGCGCAGGCCCTGCACCCGACCAACCTGCACGTGAACAAGAACCTGTTCCCGCGCGACACCATCCAGAGCCGCCTGCCCGATCCGCAGTGGCTGGAGCACTGGCTGGACAAGCAGATCAATTTCGACGCGGTGTGGGAAAGCAAGGTCGTGGACCGCATCCTGCACAACATGAGCCTGCTGCTGGAGCGCAGCTTCCAGAGCGTGCAGGACCTCAATCGCTACCGCAAGGAGATGATGGCGGCAGTGACTGCCTGAGGCTTCCCTGACCTGCAACGCACTGGGTGGGCGGTCTTTTTCCGCCTGTTGCTCCGCTCCTCAGCCCCGCATAGGCGCCCCCGAACCCACGCCGCCCACCCAGCGCTTGTCTATCGCGTGAGGTTTCGCGCCGACGACCACCGCCGCTTCACCCACTGCCCGATATCGTCGATGTAGGTGAACACCACCGGGATCACCAGCAGGCTCAAGACCGTCGAGGTGATCAGCCCGCCGATCACCGCGATCGACATGGGCGAGCGGAAGCTCGGATCCGCCGCACCCCACCCGATCGCGATCGGCATCATGCCGGCGCCCATGGCGATGGTGGTCATGATGATGGGGCGCGCGCGCTTGTGGCAGGCATCGAGCAGCGCGTCGAAGCGGCTCATGCCGTGATCGCGCCGCGCCACGATGGCGTATTCCACCAGCAGGATGGAGTTCTTGGTCGCGATGCCCATGAGCATGATCAACCCGATCAGCGAGGGCATGGAGAAGGACTTCTGCGCCAGCAGCAAGCCGACGAAGGCGCCACCGAGTGACAGGGGCAGGGCCGCCAGGATGGTGACCGGGTGGAGGAAGTCCTTGAACAGGAGCACCAGCACGATGTAGATGCACAGCACCCCCGTGAGCATGGCCAGGCCGAAGCTTGCGAACAGCTCGCCCATCACCTCGGCATCGCCCACTTCCACGACCTTCACGCCCGGCGGCAGGCTGCGGATGGAGGGCAGCTGCTGCACTTTGGACACCACATCGCCCAGGGGCAGGCCGGAGAGTTCGATCTCGAAATTGATGTTGCGTGAGCGGTCATAGCGGTCGATCACCGCAGGCCCGCCCGCGAGTTCGAGCGACGCGACCTGTCCCAGCATCACCGGCCCGCGCGCACCCGGCACCGCCAGGCGTTCGAGCACGGCCAGGTCCTGGCGTGCCGCCGGATCGAGCTTGACCACGATGGGCACCTGCCGCTGGGACAGATTGAGCTTGGGTAGCTGCGCGTCGTAGTCCCCCAGCGTGGCCACGCGCAGCGTCTCGCCGATGGCGGCACTGGTCACGCCCAGGTCGGCGGCGCGCGCGAAGTCGGGCCGCACCGCGATCTCGGGGCGGATCAGGCTGGCGGTGGACGCCACGCTGCCCAGGCCGGGAATGGTGCGCAGGTCCTTTTCCACCGCGAGGGCCGCCGCCCCCAGTGCCTGCGGATCCTCGCCCGTGAGCACCAGCACGTACTTCTCGCCGGAGCCCCCCAGGCCCACCTTGCTGCGCACGCCGGGCACGGTTTCCAGGGCCGTGCGGATCTGGTTCTCGATGCCCTGCTTGCGCGGGCGATCACCCCGATCGGCCAGCAGGATGGTGAGCGTGGCCTTGCGCACTTCCGCCGCACCCGAGGCGGCAAAGGGATCGGAGCCCGCGCTACCCCCGCCGATGGTGGTGTAGACGTTCTTCACATGCGGCACCTGCGCGATCCGCTGGCGCGCGTGTTCCGCCGCCTCGCGCGTCTGGGCCAGCGTCGCGCCAGGCGGCAGTTCCAGGTACACCTGCGTCTGCGAGTTGTCGTCCGGCGGGATGAAGCCCGTGGGCAGCAGCGGGATCAGGGCCACGGACCCGAGGAAGAACAGCGTGGACATCACCATCGTGGCCACCCGGTGCTGCATGCACCAGCGGGCCAGGCCCATGTAGCGTTCCAGCCAGCGTGGCTCGGCCTCGGCGGTGACGATGGGCTTGAGCAGGTAGGCCGACATCATGGGCGTGAGCACCCGCGCCACCACGAGGGACGCGAACACCGCCAGGGCCGCCGTCCACCCGAACTGCTTGAAGAACTTGCCCGCGATGCCGCTCATGAAAGCGGTCGGCAGGAACACCGCCACCAGCGTGAAGGTGGTGGCGATCACCGCCAGGCCGATCTCGTCGGCCGCTTCCATCGCGGCCTGGAAAGGCGTCTTTCCCATGCGCAGGTGGCGAACGATGTTCTCTACTTCCACGATGGCGTCGTCCACCAGGATGCCCACCACCAGGGACAGGGCCAGCAGGGTCACCACGTTGATCGAGAACCCGAGGAAGTACATCCCGAGGAAGGCGGGAATCGCCGACAGGGGCAGTGCCACCGCCGACACGAAGGTGGCACGCCAGTCGCGAAGAAAGAGGCCCACGACCAGCACCGCCAGCAGCGCGCCTTCATAGAGCAGGGTCATGGAGCCCTGGTATTCCTCCTGCACGGGCGTGACGAAGTCGAAGGCCTGCGTGAGTTCGATGTCCGGGTGCGCCTCGCGCAGCGCCTCCAGCGCGCGGCGCACGCCCGCGCCCACCTCGACCTCGCTCTCGCCGCGGCTGCGGGAGACCTCGAAGCCCACCACCGGCTTGCCGTCCATCAGGGCGGCGGATCGCGGTTCGGCATAGGTGTCGGTGACGGTGGCCACATCCTGCAGGCGCACGCGGCGCCCCTGGGCCAGGGCGATCTCGATCAGCCCGACCTCCTGGGCCGTCTTGACCGTGGCCAGGGTGCGCACGGGCTGCTCGCTGCCGCCCAGGTCGGTTCGGCCCCCGGCGCTTTCCTGCTGCACCTGCCGCAGCTGGCGCGAGACTTCGGCCACGGTGGCGCCCAGGGCCTGCAGACGCTGCGGGTCGAGCGCCACGCGGATCTCGCGCGTCACGCCGCCCACGCGTGTGACAGCCCCCACGCCCTTGACCGCCAGCAGCTTGCGCGAGATCTCGTTGTCCACGAACCAGGACAGGGCTTCATCGTCCATCGCGGGCGCCGCGCCCGCGCGCGGCACCGAGCGGATGGTGTAGGCCAGCACGGGCTGGCCCGCGAGATTGAGCTTGGTGATGGCCGGGTCACGCAGATCGGCCGGCAGGTCCGCGCGGATGCCGGACACGGCAGAACGCACATCGTCGACCGCTTCCTGCACCGGCTTTTCCAGGCGGAATTCGGCGGTGATGGTGGCCGCGCCGTCCTGCACCTTGGTCGTGATGTGCTTCAGGCCCTGCAGCGTGGCCAGGCTGTTCTCGATCTTGCGCGCGACATCGGTCTCCATCTGCGCGGGGGATGCGCCCGGCAGCGAGGCACTGACGCTGACGGTGGGCAGGTCCAGATCGGGGAAGTTCTGCACCTTCATGGCCTTGAAGGACAGCAGTCCTGCGAAGGTCAGGAGCACGAACAGCATCACGGCCGGAATCGGGTTGCGAATCGACCAGGCGGAGACGTTCATCATCGCGGCGGGCTCCGGCGCTTACTTGGCGGGTGAGGAGGCAGGGGCACCGCCGGCGGCGGGCACCACGCGCACGAGATCCCCCTCGTTCAGGAAGCTGCCGCCGGAGGCGACGATACGCGCGTCGGCGGGCAGGCCGGACGTGATCTCCACGCGGTCGCCCACCACACGGCCGGTCTGCACCTTCACCTGGCTCACGCGGTTGTCGGGGTTCACGTGCATCACATAGCTGAAGCCTTCGCGCACCACCACCGCCGAGGGGGGCACGGTGAGCGCGGGCGCGGCACCCAGCGTGAACTCTCCGCGCGCGAACATGCCGGGCAGGGCGGGCGCGGTGGACCCGCTGGCCGGGCGTACGTCCACGTACACCAGGGCGTTGCGCGTCTGCGGATCGACCGTCGGGCCGACCATGCGGACACGTCCTTGCAGCTTCGCGCCGCTGGCCGTGGTGACGGTGGCCGCCGTGCCCGGTGGGATGCGCCCGAGTTCGGCGCTGGTGACTTCGGCGCGCCACTCCAGGCGGCCCTGGCGGATCAGGCGAAACAGTTCGGTGCCGTTGCCCACCACCGCGCCGACCGTGGCCTGGCGCGCGGACACGATGCCGTCGTCCGGCGCGAGCACCTGGCTTTGCGCCAGCCGCACCTGCTGCACCTGGGACTGCGCCCGCGCCGCCTGCAGGCGGGCCTGCGCGGTTTTCTCGGCGGTGAGGTACTGGTTGATCTGCGACGCCGAGAGCGCGCCCGTGGCCTGCAGGGTGCGCGCGCGTTCGGCGTTGGCCGCAGCTTCCGCGGCGGCGGCTTCGGCCTCGGCCACCGTGGCGCGTGCCTGGGCCGCTTCGGCGCCCAGGGTCTCGGTGGCGAAGACCGCCAGCACCTGCCCGCGCGTCACGCGATCACCCACATTCACCCGCACGTCGGCCAGTCGCTGCCCGCCCGCCTCGGCGCCGATGCTGGCCTCCTGCCAGGCAGCGAGGCTGCCATTGGCGGCCAGGGTGAGGGTCAGGTTTGCACGCTGTGGCGTGACGACGGCCACGCTCAGCGCAGGCTTGGGTCCGGGTGCGGCGGGCTTGTCTTGCGCCAGGCTCAGGCCAGCGGCCACGCACAGGGTGGCGACGCACAGGGCGGCAAGGGACACGCGCAGGGAGCGGGATTGCGGGAGCGGCAGGTTCATGGTGCGGGGTGTTCTAGTTGCCGTGGAGACAGGGGGTCAGAGGCGATCAGGGCTTGGCGTCTGCGGCGGCATCACGCTGCCAGCCGCCGCCCGCCGCGCGGTACAGGCTGATCCACGCGTTGTGCAACTCGCGCTGCAGGCTGACCACCGCGGTCTCGGCGGCCAGCTGGGTACGTCGCGCGTCTTCGAGTTCGACCAGGCTGGCCAGTCCGGCGCGGTGGCGCGCTTCGGTGGCCAGGAAGGAGGTGCGAAAGCCCTCGGCCGCGGCGCGCGCGTCACCGACTCGCGCCCGGGCGCTGTCCAGGTTGACCAGCGCCTGTTCGACTTCGCTCACCGCCTGGCGCACGCGCGCGCGGTAGAGGCTGACGGACTCTTCGTACCGTGCCTGGGCTGCCTCGGCGTTGGCACTGCGGCGGCCGGCGTCGAACACCGGCAGGCTCAGCGCCAAGGGGCCGATGGACCAGGTCTGGGCGCTGGTGTTCACGCCGCCGGCGCGCACCGAGCCCGCGGCGACCGTGCCGGTCAGGGACAAACGCGGGTAGCGGTCGGCCTGCGCCGCGCCCACATCCGCGCTGGCGGCGGCCACCGCCAGTTCGGCCTGGCGCACATCGGGCCGCTGCGCCAGCACCTGCGCGGGTAGCGCCGGCACGGTGAACAGACTGTCGGCCTGCGGGGGCACCCAGGGCGCTTGCAGGCGCTGCACCAGCGCCCCTTCCTCCACGCCCGTCAGGGCCGACAAGGCCTTGCGTTCCACCTCGCACTGCGCGCGCTGCTGGCGCAGGCGCGCAGAACCTTCCGCGGCGCTGGCGCGCGCGAGCGCCGCGGTCGCGGGGGCGGTGAATCCGGCCTTCGCGCTCAGATCGGTCAGGCGCGCGGTCTCGGCGCGGGAGGCGGCATCGTTCGTGGCGACGGCCAGTTGCAACTCGCAGGCGCGCAAGCCCAGGTAGGCGCTGGCGGTTTCGGCAGCCACGCTGACGCGTGCTTCATGCCAGCCCGCCTCGGCCCCGGCCAACCGGGCCTGGCTGGCCTGCACGCCATCGGCCAGGCCGCCGAACAGGTCCAGCTCCCAGGCGGCCTGCAGGCCCACCTGGGCGGTGCTCACCGGGGTCGTGATCGTCGAAGTGGTCCCGCGCGTCGCGCTGGCCGATGCATCCATGCGCGGTGCCTGGGCGGACCCCGCGGCGACGCGCGTCGCGCGGGCCTGCGCCAGGCGAGAACGCGCGCTGGCCAGCGTCGGGCTCACGCTCTGCGAAGCGGCGATCAGGTCGCCGAGCAGCGGATCATTCCATTGCTCCCACCAGCGTGCGAGCTGCACGCCCTGGCCGCCGTGCGGCAGCGGCGCGCGCCATTGCGCCGGCACGGGGGCCTCCACGGAAACGGGCGGCCGGATGATGGCGCACGCTCCCAGGCACAGCGGCAGGACGAGTGCCGCTGCCAGTCGACGTTGCTTCATGCGCAGTAAGTCCTCGGGGATGCGGGGCGGCTCGGCGCGCGGCCTAGCCGAACACCGCGCGCCACAGGGCGAGCACCGCATCGCGCTCACCGGCCATTTGCTCGGCGGGCACGTGGGTGGGTTGTTCGTTCAGCCGCGCGGCATGCTGGGCGCGACGCAGGTTGCGATAGGCATCGGCCGCGGCATGGCCCACGCCAGCGGGCAGCAGGCCGCAGGCCTCGGCGCGTTGCAGCAGCGCGATGTTGCCGACGTTGGGAATGAGTTCGCGGTGGGCCGCCGATTGCGAGAGCACCAGGAACTGCACCGCGAACTCGGCATCGACCATGCCGCCGGGGCTGTGCTTCACATCGAAGCGGCCGGCCGCGACCGGATGTGCCGCAGCCACCTTGGCGCGCATGCCCACGATCTCGGCGCGCAGGGCCACGACGTCGCGCGGGGCGGTGATCACCGATTCGCGCACGGCATCGAAGCGCTGCGCCAGCGCAGGCTCCCCCAGCACGAAGCGCGCGCGCGTCATGGCCTGGTGCTCCCAGGTCCAGGCGGTGTTGCTGCCGCGGTTCTGCTGGTAGTTGGCGTAGGCGTCGAAGGTGGTGACCAGCAGGCCCGAGTTTCCGTTGGGGCGCAGCGCGGTGTCGATCTCGAACAGGTCGCCCTCGGCGGTCTTGGTGGTGAGCCAGTTGATCAACTTGCGCACGAAGGCGGCATAGGTGTCGGGGGCCGCTTCATGCGCGTCCTCGTAGACGAAGACGATGTCCAGGTCGCTGCCGTAGCCCAGTTCCTTCCCGCCCAGCTTGCCGTAGCCGATGATGCCGATCCGGGGCGTATCGCGATGGCGCGTCTTCACGCGCTGCCAGACCCAGCGGGCGGTGACCCGCAGCACGGCGTCGGCCAGGGCGCTGAGGTCATCGGCGACCTGTTCGACGGTGAGTCGGCCTTCGATGTCGCGCACCAGCGTGCGGAACACCTCGGCGTGGTGGGCGCGGCGCAGCAGGTTCAGCAGCGTCTCGTCGTCGTCCTCGGCGGTGCGTGCCAGGGCCTGGCGCCGCTGCTCGAGTTCGCGCTCGAAGTCCTCGGGCTGGAAGCGTTCGCGCAGCAAGGCATCGCCCGCCAGCTCGTCGATCACGCCCGGATGCTTCAGGAGGTAGCGCGCCGGCCAGCGGGCCGCGCCCAGCACGCGCAGCAGGCGTTCGTGCACGCCTGGGCGCTCCAGCAGCAAGGCCAGGTAGCTCTCGCGCCGCAGCAGCGGCTCGATCCAGTCGGTCATGCGCAGGGTGGCTTCCTCGCTCACGCGGCCCTCCTGCAGCCACTGGGCGGTACGCGCCATCACCTTGACCAGGCGGGCGCGTGCGTCCTCGCGCAGGGACTGCACACGCGGGTGGGTCTGCCAAGCGGTGACGCGTTCGCGAAGCTGCGGCGGCAGCCCGGGCAGCAGGCTGTCGAAGTCGGTGGCCGCGGTGCGCGCCGCCCGCGGGCCGGCGCAGCCCTTGCAGGTCTCGTCCTGACCGAGCAGCGTGTCGAATTCCTGGGCCACCAGTTCGCGGTGGGCATCCAGCACCTGCAGGAAGGCCGTGCAATCGGGGTAGCCCAGGGTTCGCCCGATCCAGGCCAGGTCGCCGTCGGCGGGTTCGCACCCCATGGGCAGCACATGGGTCTGCTGGTCGTCCAGGTACTGGATGCGGTGCTCCACCCGGCGCAGGAAGACATAGGCCTCGGCCAGTGCGTCGGCGGTGGCCTGCGGCATCAGGCCGGCCGCGGCCACGCGCTGCAGGGCGGCCAGCGTGGGCCGCGTGCGCAGTTCGGGGAACTGGCCGCCACGCACCACCTGCAGCAGCTGCACGATGAATTCGATCTCGCGGATGCCGCCGCGCGAGAGCTTCACGTCATTGGCCCGCTCGGGCCGGCCCGCGCTGCGGCGCGAGGCATGCTCGCGGATCTGCCGGTGCAGCACCCGCAGGGACTCGAACACGCTGTAGTCCAGGTAACGCCGGAACACGAAGGGCAGCACGGTGCTGCTCAGGGTGCGCGCGCTGCGGTCCTCGATGACGGCGCGCGGCGCCACCACGCGGCTCTTGAGCCAGGCGAAGCGCTCCCACTCGCGCCCCTGCACCTGCAGGTAGTCCTCCAGCGCATCCTGCGACACCGCCGGGGGGCCGGAATTGCCATTGGGCCGCAGGGCCAGGTCCACGCGGAACACGAAGCCGTGCTCGGTGGTCTCCCCGATCAGTCCGTAGATCAGGCGTACTGCCTTGGCGAAATATTCGTGGTTGGAAATGCGCCCGCGCCCGTCGGCCAGGCCCGCGGTCTCGCCGTCCTGGTCGTAGATGTAGATCAGGTCGATGTCGCTGGACACATTCAGCTCGCGCGCGCCGAGCTTGCCCATGCCCACCACCCACAGGCGCGCGCGCTGGCCCTCGGGGCCTTGCGGCGCCCCATGGATCGCATCGAGCTGGGTCTGCGCGTCCTCGCAGGCCAGGTCCAGTGTGAATTCGGCCAGTTCGGTGACGGCCCGCGTGATCGTGTCCAGCGGCGCCTGCTGGTCACAATCGAGCACGATCAGTCGCTCCATCACGATCTGGCGCAGCACGCGCAGCGCGGTGGCCAGGTCGTCCCCGCGGGCGCGCAGCGCCTGGAAGGCGACGGCCAGCGTGGCGTGGGTCGGAGCGCCTGCCGGCAGCAGCGACAGCTCGCTGGCGTAACGCCGGCGCAGGCGCTGGGCGAAACGCGAGTGCCCCGAGAGCCCGGGGATGGCCGGATCGCCCGCTGTGCCTTGGGGCGCACCGGGGGTCATAATTCCTGCCACGTCCTCGTTCCCATGAAAGATTCTTCGTCGCCCTCGCGCTCCCATCGGGCGTTCAGCGTCGCTGCCAGCGCCCTGTGGTGGACCCTCGTGGTCTTCTGGTTGGCGCTGGCGCTCGCCTGGGGCGCGCTCCATTTCTGGATTGTGCCGCGAATAGGTGAATGGCGCCCCGTGATGGAACGCCAGGCCTCGCAGGTCCTGGGGATACCCGTGCACATCGGTTCGGTGACCGCCCGCAGCGACAGCGTGATGCCGTCCATCGAGCTGCGTGACGTGGTCCTGCACGATGCCCAGAACCGGGAGGCCCTTCGGTTGTCGCGCGTGGTGGTGGCCCTGTCGCCCCGGTCCCTGTGGAACCTGGGGTTCGAGCAGCTGTACCTGGAAGGCCCCCAGCTGGATGTGCGCCGCTCGGCCGACGGCCGGCTGTGGGTGGCCGGCCTCGATGTCTCCCGCGGCGGCGACGACGAGCGCGCCGCCGACTGGTTCTTTGTCCAGCGGGAGGTGGTGGTCCTGGGCGGCACCTTGCGCTGGACCGATGAACTGCGTGGCGCACCGCCCCTGGTGCTGACGGACCTGCAGTTCGTCCTGCGTAATGGCAGCCTGCGCCACGCCATGCGGCTGGATGCGACACCGCCCCCCGAGTGGGGTGAACGTTTCAGCTTGCGCGGGGTGTTCCGCCAGCCGCTGCTGTCGCGTCATCCGGGCCGCTGGCAGGACTGGAAGGGGCAGCTTTACGCGGACTTCGCGGGCGTCGACCTCTCCCGGCTGCGCCAGTACGCCTCCCTGGGCGTGGAGGTACGCTCCGGCCACGGCATGCTGCAGGCCTGGGCCGACGTGGACGACGGCCAGATCACCGGTGGCGCCGCGCAGGTCTCATTGGCCCGGGTCGACGCCCTGCTGGCCCCGGACCGGGCGCCCCTGCTCCTTTCTTCCGTGTCGGGCCAGCTGGCGGGCAAGCGCCTGCCCGACGGCTTCGAGTTCGAAACCCGTGACCTGCAGTTCCAGACGGCCGATGGCCGCCGCTGGCCCGGCGGCAACGTGTCGCTGGCCTGGGAGGGCGGGGATGGCAGGCGGACCGCCGAAGGCCGCTTGCGGGCGGACCGGCTGGACCTGGACGCCCTGCGCCGCCTGGCCGGCCACCTGCCACTGGATGCGGCCACCCGCGCCCTCTTGGAGGCGCACGCGCCCAAGGGCCTGGTCGACCAGCTGCAGGCCAGCTGGGAGGGGCCGGTCGATGCCCCGCGCAAATTCCAGGCGCGCGGACGGCTGTCGGGCCTGGAGCTGCCCGTCCACGCCGCCAGCGGACGTCCGGGTCTGCGCGGGGCGACCCTGGAGTTCGACGTTTCCGAGGCCGGCGGCAAGGGCCGCCTGCAGATCGACCATGGCGGGGTGGACCTGCCCGGCGTGTTCGAGGACCCGCGGGTGCCGGTCGATCAGCTCAGCGCCGACCTGCAATGGCAGCAGACCGAGACCCGCACCACCTTGAACGTCACGCAGCTGAAGCTGCGCAATCCCGATGCGCAGATCGAAGGCCAACTGAACTGGCACACCGGTGACGCGGCCCGCGGCCGTCTGCCCGGCGTGCTCGACCTGCAGCTGAACGTCGTCCGTGCCGACGGCGCGCGCGTCTGGCGCTACCTGCCCCTGGGCATCCCCAAGGCCACGCGGGACTATGTGCGCGAGGCCGTCGTCGCGGGCAAGGCCACCGACGGTCGCATCCGGGTGCGCGGCGACCTGCACGACTTTCCGTTCACCCGCGCGGGCACCGGCGAATTCCGCATCAGCACCCGTGTCCAGGACGTGGCCTATGCCTATGTCCCACGCAGCCTGGCGCGCGGGCCCGGTGCCTGGCGGGCCCTCTCGGGCCTGTCGGGTGAACTGGTGTTCGACCGCACCAGCATGCAGATCAACGGTGCGCGCGGGAGCTTTTCCGGCGCGCCGGGCCTGCAGGTGCAGGCCGATGCGGCGATCGCCGACCTCAACGAGGCCGTGGTGACCGTCAACGGCCTGGTACGCGGCCCGCTGGCCGAGTCCCTGTCCGTGTTCAACGCCAGCCCGGTGTCTGCCTCCCTGGGCCAGCCTTTCTCGGGCGCCACCGCCTCGGGCAATGCCGAACTGCGGCTGCGCCTGGCCGTGCCGCTGGCGCAGGTCGATCGTTCGACCGTGCAGGGCGGCGTGACCTTCGCCAGCAACGACCTGCAGATCGCGCCCGACACGCCCCAGATGTCGAGGCTGCGCGGCGCAGTGTCCTTCACCGAAGGCGGTTTCTCTCTCTCGGGGGTACAGGCGCGCAGCATGGGAGGCGATGTGCGCATCGAAGGGGGCACCCGCGCATTGCCACCCAACTCCTTCGAGCCGCCTTCCCTCATTCGTATCCAGGGCACGGTCACGGCCGAGGGCTTGCGCCAGGCCCGCGAGCTGGGCACGGTCGCCCGCATGGCGCGCCAGGCCAGCGGGTCCACGCCCTATGCCGCCACCCTGGGCATCCGCGCCAACGGGGTGGACGTGCTGGTCACCAGCACCCTGCAGGGCATGGCCCTGAACCTGCCGGCGCCCCTGGTCAAGCCGGTCGACTCCGCCTTGCCCCTGCGCTTCGAGATCCTGCGCCAGGCCGGCACGGCCCGCACCCAGGACCGCCTGACCCTGGAAGTGGGCCGGCTGGCCGCCGTGACCTATGTGCGCGATGTGTCCGGCCCCGAGCCGCGGGTGTTGCGCGGGGCCATCGGCGTCGGCCTGACGGCGGGGGAGTCGGCACCGCTGCCCGAGCAGGGTGTGTACGCCAACATCAGCTTCGCGCAATTCAACGTGGACGCCTGGGAAAGCCTGCTGGCCGCCCCGGCCCCCGGCGGCGGCAACCGCGGCAACGCCATCCCGGCGAACGTGCAGGGCTACCTGCCCACCACCGCGGTCCTGCGCGCGCGCGAATTCACCGTTGCGGGCCGTACCCTCCAGAACGTGCTGGTGGGCGGGTCGCGCGACGGCCTGCTGTGGCGTGCCAACGTGGACGCCGCCCAGCTCAATGGCTACCTCGAGTACCGCCAGCCTTCCGGCAACGGCAACGGCCGCCTGCTGGCCCGCCTGGCGCGGCTGTCCATCGCCGCATCGGCGGCCAGCGATGTCGAGAGCCTCCTGGACGAACAGCCCGCCAGCATCCCGGCGCTGGACATCGTGGTGGACGACTTCGAATTGCGTGGCAAGAAGCTGGGCCGCCTGGAGATCGACGCCGTCAACCGCGGCGGCGGCAGCGAATGGCGGCTGAACAAGCTGGCCCTGGCCATGCCGGAGGCGAACTTCAACGCCACGGGCAACTGGGCGCAGGTCAATGCGCAGCAGCCGCCCGCCCGGGGCGCGCGCCCGGCGGCGGAGCGTCGCCGCACCGTCATGAATTTCCGCCTGGAGGTCTCCGACGCCGGCCAGCTGCTCGGTCGCCTGGGCATGAAGGATGTGGTGCGCAACGGGCGCGGCAAGCTCGAAGGCCAGGTCGCCTGGCTGGGATCGCCCCTGGCGCTGGACTATCCGACCCTGGGCGGCAACTTCGCGGTCAACGTCGAGAAGGGCCAGTTCCTCAAGGCCGACCCGGGCCTCGCCAAATTGCTGGGGGTGCTGAGCCTGCAGTCCCTGCCCCGCCGCCTGGCCCTGGATTTCCGGGATGTGTTCTCCGAGGGCTTCGCGTTCGATTTCCTGCGCGGGGACGTCACCATCGCGCAGGGCATCGCCTCCACCAACAACCTGCAGATGAAGGGCGTCAACGCCGCCGTGCTCATGGACGGACGGGCCGACATCGCCCGCGAGACCCAGGACCTCAAGGTCGTGGTCGTGCCCGAGATCAACGCGGGCACGGCCTCGCTCGTGGCGACCGCGATCAACCCGGCGATCGGCCTGGGCACCTTCCTCGCCCAGCTGTTCCTGCGCGAGCCGCTGTCGCGCGCCGCGACGCAGGAGTTCCAGGTCGACGGCACCTGGGCCGAACCGCGCGTGACCCGCATCGTCCGGCCCCCGGCGCCCGGTGCGCCCGCGGCCACGCCCCCGGGCGGTGCGAACTGATGGCGGTGCCGCCCCGCGCCGCCTCACCCGAACCCGACGTCTCCCGGCGCGTGCTGTGGGCCGTGCTGGTGCCCCTGGTGGCCGCCCTGCTGGTCACCCTCGTATGGCTGGCGGGCCGCCAGGAGGCCCTGCATGTCCAGGAAGAGCTGGATCGCGACACGGCCGCCGCCGCGGACGACATCCGCACGGGGCTGGTGCGGCGCGCGCAGAGCCTGCAGGCCTTGAGCGCCGCAGGCGGACAGCGCGCCGCCTGGAACGCGCAGGCCACCCAGCTGCTGCGCGATCACCGTGAGCTGCTGCGCATCGAATGGCGGCGTGACACGCTCGAGCCGCTGGCTGCCGTCAACTCGCCCTACCGCCCGCCGGCCTTCCAGTGGCTGCCGCGGTCCCGCGCCCTGGCGGACGTGCAGCTGGCCTGCGCCCAGGCCCGCCGCCAGAGCCAGCCCGCGTACTCGCCGAGCTACTACCTGCCGCAGTCCGATGGCCTGGGCCTGGAGGTGATGGACCTGTGCGTGCCGCACATCAGCGGTGGCGCCGTCACCGGTTACGTCGTCGCCACCTACTCCCTGCGCGAGATCCTGACCACCCTGGTCGGCCCCCAGCTCACCCGCAACCAGGAGGTCTCCTTCAACGAACCCGACGGTACCCGCCTGGCCCTGCACGGCACGGCGCAGCGCGGGCGCCGCACCTTCACCTCGCAGCAGCTGCTGGACCTGGCGGGCAACACCCTGGTGCTGCGCATGAACAGCTGGCGCAGCGCGCCCGACCTGTTCCCCAACGTCCTCACCGCCCTGGTCACCGCCATGTCGATTGCGCTGGTCGCGGTCCTGGCCCTGCTGGGCAAGGACATGCGCCGGCGCGTGCAGGCCGAGCGCGAACTCGCGGACGCGCTGGCCTTCCGCAAGGCCATGGAGAACTCCCTGGTCACCGGCCTGCGCGCCCGCGACCTGCAGGGGCGCATCACCTATGTGAACCCGGCCTTCTGCGCCATGGTCGGTTTCTCCGCGGACGAATTGCTCGGCAAGTCGGGGCCGGCGCCCTACTGGCCGCCCGAACTGGCCAGCGACTACCAGACCCGCCAGGAAGTGCGGCTGGCCGGAAACAACCTGCCGCCCCGTGAAGGCTTCGAGTCCGTCTTCATGCGCAAGGACGGCTCGCGCTTTCCGGTCCTCATCATCGAGGCGCCGCTCATCAACGCTGCCGGCATCCAGACCGGCTGGATGAGTGCGTTCCTGGACATCAGCGAACAGCGCCGCGTCGAGGAGCTCTCACGCGCCACGCAGGAGCGTCTGCAGGCCACGGCCCGCCTGGCCACGGTGGGGGAGATGGCCTCCCTGCTCAGTCACGAACTCAACCAGCCGCTGGCGGCCATTTCCAGCTACGCCACCGGCTCCATCAACCTGCTGCAAGGCGGCGATGCCCAGGGCCTGGAAGTGGCGCTGCAGCGTATCGGGCAGCAGGCCGAGCGCGCAGGCCGTGTGATCAAGAGCGTGCACGACTTCGTGCGCCGCCGCGACCAGGCCCGCGAGGCGGTGGCGCCCGCGCTGTTGATCGAGGCGGTGCTTCCGCTGGTGAACCTGCAGGCCCGCAAGCTGGGCATCTCCGTCGTGACCCGGGTCTCGGCCGGCCTGCCTGCCGTGCTGTGCGACCGCACCATGGTCGAACAGGTCCTGCTCAATCTCGCGCGCAACGCCATGCAGGCCATGGACGAGGCTGCCACGGCGCGGCCTTCGCTCACCGTGCAGGCGCGCCGCCTGCCCGCGGCCGAAGGCGCGGGGGCGGGCTGGCTGGAGTTCTCGGTGGCCGATGTGGGGCCTGGCATCGCGCCCGAGGTCGAGGCGCGCCTGTTCACGCCCTTCTTCACCACCAAGGCCGAAGGCATGGGCCTGGGCCTGTCGCTGTGCCGCACGGTCGTCGAGCAGCATGGCGGCCAGTTGGTGTTCGAGCCCAACCAGCCGCACGGTACGATCTTCCGGTTCACCCTGCCCCTTGCCGATCAGCCGGATGCCGCTCCCGCCGCGGAGGCCCGGCTCGCCACCACGGATTGACCCCTCTGCATGCAACCTCCACAGGATGCCACCGTCTACATCGTCGATGACGACGCCGGCGTGCGCGAGGCCCTGGCCTGGCTGCTGCGTTCGCGGCGCTTGTCCAGTGAGGCCTTTGCCAGCGGCCAGGCCTTCGAGGCCCGGCTGCAGGAAGGCTTCACGCCCACCCAGCCCTGCTGCCTGCTGCTCGATGTGCGCATGCCCGGCCTGAGCGGCCTGGCCCTGTTCGAGAGCCTGCTGGAGCGGGATCTGGCCGAGGTCATGCCGGTGATCTTCCTGACCGGCCACGCCGACGTGCCCACTGCCGTGGCCATGGTCAAGCGCGGCGCCTTCGATTTCTGCGAGAAGCCCTTCTCCGACAACGCCCTGGTCGACCGCATCGAGCAGGCCATCGCGCAGTCGGCCCAGGTGCTGGACCGGCAGCGCGCGCGCCAGCAGCTGCAGGACCGCATGGCCGATCTCACGCAACGCGAGCGCGACGTGATGGTGCTGGTGGCCAAGGGGCTGCCGAACAAGCTGATCGCCGACGA
>JACCDX011727605.1_pt1 | contig 18344 bp, 8 predicted proteins | sample 7449681 | NCBI WGS metagenome assembly JACCDX01 (sample SAMN15323450, study PRJNA562643) | freshwater metagenome | isolation source: river surface water | place: USA:Blue River Watershed | collected 2017-08-18
CTACTGTTTGGAATACATCTCTGGGACTTTCAAGACCCTTTCTTACACTATGATTAAAAGCTTGCACTGGTGTTGTATATAAATCAGATAATCCAATTAATAAATTGTTATTTTCAGTGGTATTAAAACCATTTGAATAATCACCAAGTCCATCATTCCATTTGATAAAATTAAAATATCCAACTTCGCTTGTATCATCCAATTCGATTCTATTGTTTGTTGGAGGATTAAGAATATTAGTAAATGTTCTACCAGTTAAAAAGTCTGCATTAGTTGTCCAGACCTGTGGAGCTGCAAGCGCTGAAATGCTAGTGAAATGCAACTGTATAGAATTGACAGTTGGCGCAGAAAGTCTATCGCTTGACGATGTCAGTAAAACAATTACATCAATAAATCTTCCAGTATTGTTTCTTGCATCAATTTCGAATGTTGTTTGTGAAACATCATATGGCAGTGCACCGTTTAATTCAAGATATGTGTCTTTTATTCTTGTTTTTACAACATACGATCCGCTATTACTTACTATATCCCAAGTCACTTTATTATATAAAGGTGGTGGAGTGTTTCCGTCAAATCTAAATGTAAAAGTTCCAGTTTGATTATAATAGATATCATTCCAGGTGAATATACATCCTTCAAGATCAGGGAAAATACCCTCAGCTGGGGCACCATTCTGTCTTACATAACTTACCCTATATGGCAAATCGCCTGGATAGGCTGTCGGTATATTTAATTCTAATTTAAATTCAAAATCATTGTTGTAATAGAATCCGAAGCCAATAACTTGCGATCTGCCAGTGGAATTTATGAAGCTATCCATATTTACTTCGGTGTAATATTGGACTCCTGCATCTGGCCTAGTTGAAGCATCATGTATCAAAACTGCATCTGAAACATAAATTCCTTCGCCCTCTAAAAAATTAACAGAGGTTCCAGTACCATCACTTAAAATTAAATAAGCATAAATATTTGTAAAACCAGCTCTTGGATCGGAAGGATTATCTGGTAAATTTACAGTGTAACCAATTGCTAATTTATTTACACCACTATAATCTCTTGGATCACCACTAAATAGAGTATATAAATATTCAAATAAACTGATATCTGAATTGCCATCTAATGAACTAGATGCAAATACATGTCTGTACTTCCATGGTCCGCCAGTTCCAGTGTTTATAGTAGAATCACTAATTTTACTATAAGCATAAGGCTTTGATAATGTAAAGTAACTTGCTGAATTAGTTCCAAATATTTCAATATTTCTTGAAAAATAACTACTTCCAACCTCTGCGGATGTATCAGTTGATGCATATGCTGTGCTGAAGTCAGTGTTAGTGGTCCAAACTACAAAATCAGATATAGCAGCTTGACCAGCCCCGCCAACAATTTGATGATTTGTTCTATCAATAGTTGCTAATGTAACATCTACTGGAACGTAAGGTCTAGCAACACCAGTTAAACCAACACCTGCCCATGTACTATACCAAGACACAAATGAATCATTTTCATTATATCCTGGTAAATAGAGTATGGCATTTATTAAATTTTTATCTACATCACTCAAGCCAGATTGTTTTTTAAGCGCAATTGCCAACTGGAGCATATTTGCTATAAAAAGATCAGATAATCTAGGAGCAGAAGAATCTTGTAATTCAGCTAGAAGGGAATCAATTTCACTGTGGGTGAGCGTACCAATGTTTGAAAGAGTTTCGTGATCTATCTGTGGAATTCTTTCTGGGGCAAAAGTACCAGATGTGACCGTTGACGCATCTAAATCAGAAAGAAATGTTCCAGATAATTTACCCTGAACATGCGCGCCCAGATCGATTGGGCTAGGATTTCTAGATCCTCCAATGTGCTTGTGAGAATTGATTCTTGCATTTAGGGTCTCAAACAAACTAATTACTACACGTCCATAATCGGCTGTGTTATGAACGGTGTAAGTGAAATTAGTGCCATCATAATTTATTTCAACAGCACCAAGTCCGATATAATAATTTGGATCATTGATCTCAGACAATGAAGCTACAAAATCTACAGTAGATAGCTCTGGAGTGGTAGCATTTGGAGTAGCATAGATCCAATATGTTATAGGATAAACACCACCGACTGGATATGACAATGAAACATTGGTATTATTTGTTGTTTTTGCATATTTCCAAGCAACATGCCCTTCGCCTGGAGTAATATAAACTGATAAACCTGTTGTATCAGTTGGTGGCTGTATCAACCATGAAGAAGTGTTACCATCTTCTAGCACACCATTGCCAAAAATAGTATATAAATGTAATAAATTATTTTCTATGGCAAGAAAACGAATCTGATCCATATCTAGCATTTCGCCAGTACGATCTGAAGCCTCTAAATAACCAAAACCATATATATTCGTTTTCTTCATATTTGACTATCCGCTATGTTGTTTTTGGAGCATGTTCAGGGGTTATATCTTCTACTCCCCAAGTAGAAATTCCCCATCTGAAAACTTCAGTTGATTGCTTAATGTTATATTCTGTGGTTAAAGGTACATTCCCGACAAAGGTATTTGCAGCCGAACCATCAGGCATTTTAGTATTAGGAACTGTTTTAGCAATTTGAGCTGCAATTACCGAAGACAAAGATGTAAATCTAGGCATAAATAAAAACCCCTTTAGAAATTATTCTCCAATAATGTCTGGAAATCTTTCACCATCAATAGAAGCTTTGATAATATTATTATCAATATCAAAATTATAATCTACATTTGCATAAATATAGCTGCCAGTATTATTTTCAGAACCGCCCTCGAAAGATTTAACCACAAAAGTGCCAGATGTATTTAGTGGCTTAGTAACAAAAACATTCAATTTAATTGCGGTATATGTTTCTCTGGCAAATTTTTCTCTGAAATAAAACTGCTCTCTACACACTGCCTCATTTTGAAACTTTTCGGTACTTTCGTCTATGGCCAGATATTCTTTATGATATCCAACATAGCCCAAAACTGGCTGGCTTTGAAAGCTTCCAATGTCATTATTGGTGCCTGGATTTCTTACAAATTGATTTAATTGTTCCAAAGAAGTAGAACTTAAAGCATTGTTTACGCTTTTGGCAGAAGATTCTTTATAAAAAATTGATAAATTGAACAATTTCGCAGCAAATATAACTTTGCTGTGGAGATTTGAAATTCTGGTCGATTCTGTCCACCCTTGTGATTCTACTATTCCATGCTCTCTATCGGGATTTGAATTTGCCAGATAAATAATTCCCCTTGGATCAGAATTGTCACCAGCAAAAAATAAACTATCTTCTGGTTCATCGCCCCTTAAGGTTAAAACAAACCTATGTTTTTCAGGATGCCAATATATTACCGGTAAGCTTTTGTTTCCACCAAATGCATCTCCAGGAGTATAAAGCATTAAATTTAAAATAGTTTTGACAACTTCTTTAATTACCTTAGATTTATTAACGGTTATGATGTCTCTAGCTAAACTATTCGGGAAATTAGCGCTAGACGCACCTACAAATCCGGTAAAATATTTACCATACAAAACATCATATGTTCCATCTGTTTTTTCAGGCCTTGGCTCATATACCTTACTTAAGCCAGCAAAATAAAAAGAATCTTCAAGAATGCTCTTGTAATTTCTATTATTCATTGAAAAATCAGATGTAGTATTAAATCTAATATCTGAAAGTAAAGCATCTCCCAAATCTTGACAACTTACAGTAACTGTAAATCCATCTGGTGTTCTATTTACAGAAACATCTCTTCCTATGCCTTGAAAAAATGTATTTAACTTAGAATCATATCCAGCTTTTAAAGTATAAACAAGGGTATTTTCCTGCATTGCATTTAGAATCTGTATGCCAATCAAATCATTTGTTAAATTAGCAAAAACTAATGTAGCACTAGATCTTTGGTAAGAATTATTTCTATTTTCTAAATTATAATTTACTGTTACACGAGCCGATGTTAAATAAGAGGATATATCAGAGTAATTACCCCAAATTGGCTTAGTAATCAAATCTCTTTGCGGAGCCTCTGGAAAATTTCTTAAATAAAAGAATACAGGCCCTTCTATAGTTGTTTCATAATTTATTTGCCCAGTGACCAATTTTCTTACGTTGTCTGGTACTGTATTATCTGTAACAACTTCATTTTCTTCATAACTAAATTCTGGTACTTCAAAGTAAGCTTCATCTGAAGCATTTCTTCTTCTCCAATCTCCATAAAATGTCGGTGATTCAGGTGCTGCGTTTGGTTGCGCTGTATCATACCTTGGCTTTCGCTTAGTTACAAATCCCTCTTTAAGCTTTTGTGGACTGCAAGAACCTGTAAGATATTCTTTCTCAGGAACATTAAAATTAACAATAATTCGATTCCTTGCATCATTATTTGTTGAACTTATATATTCAGAATTGAAATTGGTGAAACATATTGGAGAGTATGTAAAACTGGATGAAATATTTTTAAAATAAATTTCAATTATTGATTTTTCAGATAAATATGGTTCATAAAATGCGTCATCACTTGATTCATCTGTAAGTTGATCAACTTTAATAGGCTCAAAAACATTCCACTCTGATATATCTGTGCTGAAACCTATATACATATTTGAACCTGCATAATGAACAAATATGTCTATTTTATTATTTATTCCCCCGAATGCAGGACCATTTAAATCCACTTTACCCCAATTATTCAATATGCTTTGAATTGTGTTATTTGTTTGGGTGCCTGGTTTTTTATATCTCAAGCTTGGTGCTTGATTGGTAGCAAAAACAATTATGAATTCTGTAATTCTTCTTTCTGCAGGTGATTCATTTTTATAACCCCAGTAAATTAAAATTTGACTAGAATCTGCAGATTTGTCTGTTACAACTCTACCTGGATTTGTATTATCTAGGTGTATCCAGAATCCACAATTCGGACCACCTTTTGCTTTAATTTCATCTGGAGCATTAATTATGTTGTTAACAGAAGGATAATATAACTTGCATTTGCCTTCAGAATTATCATAAATATAATCATCAGCTATTGGAAATATTCTTCTTAAAATACAGGAATTTCTTTGAGCAAAAACTGTAATCTTAGCGCTATTTTGAGTTACAGTTGTACCAAAATGAACTGCGTCTGCAGCTTTATAATTAATAACACCAGTGTTGAGTATATAAGTTAATTTTGTTTGATCGACACCTTTCTGAGTCCAGATATTGTATGTTGATCTTGCTTCCAAAGTGTCATAAGGGCCGACTTTGGCCATAGGAACAAATGGGAAATCGCCTGCAGGATATAATACACTACTACCTGTGCCTGATGCAACATTCTGACCTGGTCTTCCTGTATTTTTGGCTGAGCCCTGCTTGACTGTATAGGTTATCTCTGGATTGTATTCAGAAGTAACTCCACCTTTAATCAAACTGAGAATTGGATGAGCTTCGCCAGGCACAATTGCACCCTCGGCAAATGTAGCAGCAGGAGCCCCAATTAGCAAATTTAATTTTGGAATTAATCCACCAGCTCCACTGGTTAATGTTGCTATATTTGGAGAATATTTATTTCTTTCAATTTGTTCGTAAAAGGTAGCTGAAAGAGTATTAGAAGGATCCTTTTGTTGTTTGCCTCTAGATATAGCTCCAAATATAGATCCTTGTTCAGGCAAATAAACAGCACTTACAGTACAATTGATATTAAGTTGTCTTGGCGAATTGTTAGAAGCCACTTTTTATTTACTCCTTCTTTTAACTTTTCGAGCCTTATAACCTTAGGCCCTTTAATGTTGTAAGTTATTAATTTTTAGGAGCCAATATCATAATCATTGATTTACCATCAAGGACTGGATGTTTTTCGACTGTAGAAATGTCAGAAACTGCTTCAACTAATCTATTTAGAATATTTTGAGCATACTCAGGATAAGTAATCTCTCTGCCCTTAAATTTAATTAAAACTTTGACTTTATCGCCATGTTTCAAAAATTTAATTGCACTATTTAATTTTACATTAAAATCATGATCTTCGATCATAATTCCCAATGTAAGAGTTTTCATATCAACTTGTTTTGCTGCTGCCTGGTGCTCTTTTTGCTTTTTAGACAATTGGTACTTGTATTTTCCATAATCTAAAATTTTACAAACAGGAGGAGTTGCATGTGGTGCTATTTCAATTAAATCTAAATTTAAACTCTTGGCCATCTCTAGGGCCTTGACAGCTGCTACAATACCCTGTTGTTCGCCATCTTCACCAACTAATCTAACTTCTCTAGCCCTAGGCAAATCATTAAAGAATCTAAGAATTTGATCATTGATTCTTGGCAACAAATTATTATCTGACATCTATATTCCTTTTCAATATAATTATAGTAAATTGTACACAATTATGAAACTTTTAATCTTTCTGAAACATTACCAGAATTAAATAATTTTCTAACCATAATATCAGAATTGTTATCATTCGTAATTTTATAATATATAAACATTTCACTATCATGATCTGGATTCTTGCTTACGAAGAAACCTACAGATTGTCTGTGGATATCTGATTCTATAGTCCCGTCTTGATCTACAACTAAATACCCTGAATTAACCAAGGCTTGTAAATATGGATGTGCAGGATTATCGGTTGTTGTAAAGTCTCTATTTCCTGCAACTAAATAAATATTATTTACCAAATATTGATTATAAAAATCTTTATATTGTATTTTGGCAACAAATATCTTTCCAGCACACCAAAAAGCACAATATGTTAAATCTAAAGGTTTGTAGTAACACAATACTGGACAATAAACCGCTGTTTCATTTGATGAGGTGCTTGAAAATCCCATATCTACAATCGCAAAAGCTGCTGTTATCTCTTGACCTCCAGAGGTATAAATTTTACACATTATTAAATTAGGAGAGCCTTCTAAAACATAAGCCATTGTAATTAAACCATCCATATCAATACTTAAACTAGGCCTTGTCTCGACCACTTTTGCGCCACTTAGATATTCAGAATATTCTATATACTCACCAGAATAGTCTATAGTAGAAGCTATATCAGTTGGTCCATCAATTAAATAATTATAACCCGAAACTAAAGTGCCATCAATGCTTACTGCATAAGGATTAAGTCTTCTCATCATTAAAGCGCCAGGACTTACAATTCCAACTACATAAATATTTTTATCTATAGGCCAAAATCTTACATCAGTCTTTGTCATTTTGAATGTAATTTGCCTTAAAACATTGCCAAAACTATCATCAACGAGATTATAATTAGGTCCTATCCAATAATCCAAGGCTCCACCATCAGAATTCAAAGATAAATTTATTTTACTTCCATCAGTTTCTTGTGTTTCAGTGGCTAACCCCAAAATATCACCATAATTGCCTGAATCATCAGCACTTAAATGAAATAAAATTGGATCTTCCCCAGATAAAATTTTTCTAGACCCGCTTGATTGTCCTGCTACAAGACCAGAATACATTGGTGTATTAATTGGATCATTTAATTTGATATACCTAATAGGGTTTGTTACATCAGAGCCGTCTTCTTGCACACCGTTAGATACTATGTGGGTGCTTGTTTCAAGTTCATCTTCGATTGCTTTAATTGTATCTTCAGTAGCTATTGTAACTGAGTCATCCAATACAGTTCTTATTTTTAATGCAGCTGGGAATAAAGAATTAAAAGCAGATCCGCCAACAACACTTACTTCCATGCCTTGTGGCAATTTTACAAACCATGTTGGAGAATACAAAGCTCCAATTATAAGGAATTCTTTACCATTGGCAATCAATTGCGCTTTTAGAGTTTCAGAATCTGCATAAAACCAAAATCCCTGTGTATCTAATGAGCTGCTTGGTACGATATCCAAATCCTCGTAAAATCTTGTAGATCCTGTAAATCCTGCTGCATCAACTATATTCAATTTTGTAAGACCTGATACACCTGGGGTTGAAGAAGCAATAGTTAAATAAAAATTTTTAATTCTTGTACCAATTGGATTGCCATTCAATGCAGTTCTGATGTTTGTAATTTCAGAATCTGTAAGCTCTTGGTTGTTTGATGATCTAGGGTATGCAATTATTCTTAAAATTAATTGTGCATCGGTGCCGGTTATAAAATATGGTTGGTTTATTGTTGCGGAATATGAAATATATCCTAAATTTGATCCAGATGGATTAACAGGTGTTAAATAAGGAGATGTAAACACCCTTTCAGTGACAACGCCGTATCTATCAACAAAGAAAGCCATCAGTTTATATGTTGATGGTATTCTTCTGCTATCTAATTCATAATTTAATTGTATTCCGACAGACCAAGTTCCAGCATTTACTCTACCATCTTGAAATGAGGAGCCCTTCGTTGCAAAATCAGCATAAAAGCTGGCAGATTTATCATCATACAATGAATATGTTGCATGTTCTATACATATTAATGTATCTGGATTAGTGTAATCTCCAGATCCACTCTCAAATGAAAGCAGACCAACCCTGGAATCTCCTGTTGGATTGACAGTAGAATCTATTAAATTAAATTTATTATTATAGGGTAGATAACTTGATCCAATACCAATTGATTCACCTTCATAATAATTTCTTGTTAATTTCAAAGAATCAGAAGCATCAGTATTAAAATGAATATAATTTGTTCTGTTAAATGAATAATATCTAGATACAGTCAGTGATTGAGGTGTGTTTTGTAATATACTTGTTTCTAAGCTTGTAGTGATAGGATCTAACTCTAGCTCTATAGTTGGAGGATTTAAGTTCTGAGTAAAATTAGGAGCACTTGTGGCATTTTGTGGATTTGAGAAAGTATATACCCCAACAACTATTTTTGTGGTTGGGGAAGTAAAAATACTTTGATAAACATTATTAACTGCTTCTCCCAACAAGCCATCAGCATATCTGAGAATTTCATAACTATTAAAATCTTGTGTAAGCGGTGGAGATACTATCAAATTTTCCAAGCTAGAAGGTGTACCAATGCTTAATTTGATAGAAGGTTTAGGATCTGTATTATTTGCTGGATCAGTATTGTATTTCTCAAAAATAATTTCTGTATTCGAGTTTCTATATTCGTGTGGATTATTATAATTTATAACCTCTTCACCTGGATGAAACCAAATTCTTAAAAATATATGTGTATTTGTTTGATTATTTTCATCACTTGATTTTGCTTTAAAATTAAATTTCCATTGACCTTTTCTAAACAATATACTAGATCCGAGCAAATCCTCAGTTAAATCAACTGTGAAATAAGCCAAGGGATCTAAATTCAGAGGGTCTTCACTTTCAAGCAATGAAACACTTCTAACTAAATTAGTAATTTCTGCACTAGATACCCCAGTTGTTTCTAGTGCCAAAGCTGATTTTTCAGAATAAACCTGACCTTTAAAGGCAGATGAAAATTCTGTAACAGCAGTGTTTAAATCTGTTTGTCCAATTCTATACCAAGAATTGGCATTACCAGAAGGGTCATAATAAAGCCAAGGAGATATAAAAATATCACCATCTACGCTAGGAGGATTAGATGTATTTTCTAAAAAATATAAATCTTGCCAACTTGACGTAGTTGTAGGCTCGGTTGTAGAATTAATTTTTTGTATTAAAATACTTGAGTTTGTATTCAAATTTATATTATTAATTCTGACTAGCCTTCCACTGATTGAACTTCCTGAAATTGGATTTCCTGTAAGAAAATAAGTTACAGATTTTTTACCAAGAGTAGGTCCAACAAAAACTACCCAGTAATCATTTGCACTTATGGATCCCGCCAAGGTAACTCCATTAAATGAATAAATTGGAAAGCTTGGAACAAAAAATCTTAAATCAATAGCATGCGCAAAGCCTCTAGCTTTGATAGTATCTTCTGGGTGGAAAGCTTTAACATAAAACGTTGGATTGTTATTATCATTAGGATAATAATCAGATAAACCAGGTATTGATTTCCCGCAATTTATATTAAAAGCATATGCAAGAATACTGCACGGTAATTGTGTATTACTAATATTAACCCTGGGATTAGAAAGAACCCTAAATAACATTACTTTTTTTAATGAGAATTTTATTAATGGACCATCAGTGTAAAAAGACTCAATTCTCAGTTTGCTTATATCTCTAAAATCACTAGAGCCATAATCGAAATGAACGGTGATTGTACTAGTGTTTGAGTTGCTGTCAGCATTACCATTAAAATAACCTGTGGCTAAAATTGGCGTAGTATTTATAGTAATATTTACTACGGTATTTTCTGGCTGTTGTGATTTAAATTTAATTGTGTTATTTAAATAGTCAGAGGTATATTCATCGGGCGAAATTGCAATAAAGTCTTGCTCTGGTAAAGCCCTATACACTTGAATGGTGTCTTCTTTATTCCAATTAACAGAACTGGTATATGTAGTTCTATCATTTGTAGTTGTAGATGCATTTAAAATTGATGAAGGGAATGATACAGCAGTATCTTCTGTATCTGTAGATTGATATAATTTTATTTTTCCAAATATATATTTAGACCAATCTATATTTACAGAAGTACTTGCTCCAGTTTGATATGCAAATAAATTTTCATAATCAGATGCAGCGCCATATACTGAGGTCTGGTTTAAAATAGTTAATAAATTAGGATCATTTATATCAACTAATAAAGAATATTCAAATGTAATTGCACTTAATTTAGAAGCTATAGGGCTAAATTCTGCTTGCCACCAATATGAGTTACTTTTGACCCAAAATACTTTATCTGGTACGGGTGGGACTAAAGGAGTTGGATTTTGTTTTCTTCTAAAAGCAATATTTACTGGCCATTCTGGCTTGCCATAATAACTTACTCCAGTGCCAGAATTATAAGATGGTATTAAAGTATAATTGGTAGAAACTGAAGAGCTGATAAAATAATCATTTCTATAAGAGCCTCTTTCATGAACCAAATCCAACCAACCCAAGCCTGCCGTGGCTCCAGCAGTTGGAATATAAGACGGTACCCAATTGTATTTACCTGAATAGGGTTTTCTATCAGGATTGACATAACTATCGTCAGGCATTTTTTATTAGCTATTCAACATGTCTACATACATGTCTTCAATCATCCTTCTATAAATTAATTTCATCTTCATTTCATGTTCTAATTGCATTTGTTTGAATTCATATTTTAATTCTCGCTCAATTCTCTGCCTCAATAAATATTCATCTATTTCTTGTCCACCAGAAACTGTTTGATTATTTTGAATCATTTGTATGATTCTTGTTGCATCAATTATAACTTCTTCTTTATCTTTTCCACTTTCAACAAGTGATCTTACAACTTGTGAAATAGGATCATTTACAGCCTGTGTAGGTGTAGCCTGTGGATTAGAAATCAAGGCTTCTACTAGCTGTCTTTGGATTTGTTCTTCTGATCTTCTTAAAGCTGCTTTATTTTGCTCTCTTTCTTCTGCTAAAGACTGCTGGAATCTTTCTCTTTCTTTCACAAGTTCTCTGTAGAACAATGTTTCGCTATCAGCATTTAAATTTTCAGATTGATTTTCTGCATTCTCTTTAATAATTATATTTTCTTCAAGAGCCTTATTTAATTGTTGTTGAATGTCATGTTCTGCTTTTCTTAAAGCAATTTTGTTTTGTTCTTGCTCAGAAATAGTTAACTCTTGGAACCTACCTCTTTCTCCTACTAATCCTCTGTAAATATTTGATTCTTGATCATCATCTAAATATTCTGGTGCAGAATTATCATAGGTAGATAAAAATTGAGGTTCAAGATTGGATCCAACTGGCAAATATTTAAGATTTCTTCTTTTTCGCCTACGTTTCTTAAGCTCTTCTTGATATTCATTATCTAATGTTTCTCTTACACCAGTAATTCTAGGAGACTTATAAATTATATTATCTTCATCGCCAAATTGATATTCATTCGATTGGAGAGTATCATCTTCAGAATCAAGTGTGTTTATATTCTGATATTGATCCACTTGCTGAGTTGCTGCTGAATATTCTGGGAGAGACTCAAATTTATTATTTCCTATAATTCTATCTAGTGTCAAAGAAACTTTTTGTTTTAAACTGTTAGACTCTTCGAATTGTTTTTGAACTTGATCTTGTTCTTTTTGCTGTGATCTGTCTTGCTTGTTTCTTGAGAATAATTTAGCGAAACCCCTGGCATCATTTGTCTTATTTTGGATAGGTTGACCACCCGATAAAACAGTGCCAGAAATCACATTATCTTGTTGAATTTGCGTTGGTGTACTATTTCTTGATTGAATTTCTTGACGTGCTGTTATTACTCGGGTTTTAGAATCTTCGTCAAGTTTTGTAAATTCTTCTGATGCTAAATATTCTTCTAAAAGTTCTTCATTAGATATATTTCTAGAACCTTTATATTCATAAAAATCATTCGGTAAATCAGTAGATAAATCAAAATTATTTACTTGATTATAATTCACTCCGTTTCTTGAAGTACCTATTTCACCAATTTGAACAAATTCCGATTTCGAATCTATTTGGTTGGAATCATCTTGATTTATTATATTTGAAAAATCTTCTGGGTTATCTACGTCCGATTCAAAATTATTTTGTTGAATAATTGTAGAACTCAAAATTCTATTTTGATTAGGATTAAATAATTCTTCAATCTGGGTAGAATCATATGCTTCAGAATATTCTGATGATGTCAAAGTTCTTGTTTGATATGATTCTCCTGTCCCATCTGCAAATTTTGAATCACTTAAAAGCTTACTGTCGTTTTCTGTAAATTGGCTTTCTGAATCTTTAGAAAATAAATTTGTTTGCCCAGTTGTTGTCTGGTCTGGCATTTGACTAGTTGTTGTTTGCCCAGTTGGCATCTGGCCAGTTAATTTTTGGCCTGTTATTTGTGTTGATTCTAGTAATTGTGTGTTTATTTTATTGGGTGTTTGTCCAGGTGTTTGTCCAATTACTTGCCCGCTGGTTTGGTCTAAGATTTGATTTGTTGACTTCCCGGGTGTCTGTCCACTTGGTTGGCTTGGAATTTCTCCAGTTATATTACTATCATTGGACGACAATTGTGAATTATTTGAATTATCATTCAAATTAGATTGACTTGTCTGTGGAAGTTTTTGATAAGAGACTTGCTGATCTGCATTTGATCCTTGGGTTTCAAAACCGGATATATCAAAAGCAGAATCTGTAAGTTTTTGATTCTCTGAAAAATTAATACTTTCATTTTGAGAAAATTTATTATTTTGACTAACATCATAAGATGCAGAATTTTCAAGTTTTTGATTGACTGTTCCTATCTCATCGAAAGATTCAAATGAGGCATTGCCAGTAGGTAGATTACCAAAGTTATCTGATTCATAATCAAAGTTTGATTCTGGCAGCTTTTGATATTCTGCATTAGAGTCAGTTTTTATTCCAACTTGTCCACCATCATTAAGAAGAGCTCCAGACGAAGCATCGTTTACTAAAGGACTGTTGCCACTAAAGGTTTCTACAGATGAATCTAAAGGTCTATTTTGGGAAATTGGCAAACCGTTGGCATCTAATCCAATTTTTTGATCTACAGGAACTCCATCTGGTGTATAGCCCAAAGGAGTATTTTGACTGATTGGTCTACCATCTTGGGATAAACCAAATGGCGTAGAACTTGGCAACTCTGCATTGGTGCTAATTATATCTTGACTTGAAGTCAATGAATTATTTTTGCTTGAACTTTCTAAATTGCTTTGTTCTAAATTTGTGTTTGTGCTAAAACCTTGGCTTGACTCTAGTAAGGGCTGATTTTCTGTTAAAGTTGTTGACCCTTGATAATCTTCACCTATTTTTTTTACTGAATAAGAATCTATGCCTGAATCTTGTATTTTTTCATTCTCTGCATTTTCTAATATGACAGATTTTTGTCCGTTAATTTGGTCTGCTGTAAGAAAAGACCTTTGGTTTACCAATGGCTGTTTTTCACTTTTAGGCAAATCAGAAATTATTTGACTTTGCAATTCAAAAGAATTTAATTTATCATCTTCAGTTATTAATTCAATATTTTTTGGCAGTGGTGCGTTACCAGTGCTTTCTAATTGTTCAGAATCAGATTGAGGAAGTTTTTGGAAAGTTGATTGAGATTCTGGTGTATCAGCTAAATTTGAAGGAGATGGTTTAACAACTGCTTTGAAAGGAGTAAGAGTTGTTCCTCCGCTTGATAATTCTACAGAATAAGTGCCTTGCTTGAGTTTAACTAATCCCAAAGGCAAAGAACCATCAGAGCCTACAGTTCCAGAGAAAGTTTCAACTAATGTGCCGTCTTTATAAAATTTAGCAGAAAATGAATCTCCTGATTGACTTAAATCTTCGCCTGTCAAGACTACATTAGAGCCTTCTGTGAATTCTACATCAGGAGAACGTTGTAATTTCTGAACAATTTGTTCTTTATCAGAATTGTTCAGATTGTAATCTTTTTTTTTACCCCATTTTGGGTTTTTCTCATTGAATCAGGAACATAAAGCCTTGGTGCTTCTTTAATCCTGTCGTAATTATAAGATGTGTTATTAGTATTTTTTGGAGCTCTAGCAGCAAGCTTTTTACTCAAAGCAATTTCTTGAGGAATTTCCTTACCTTGCTTTTGCAACAAGCTCATAATAGCTGGGTTTGCAGGTACGAAATCTTGTAAAATTTCTGATTCGTAGTCGTGATAAATTGTTTCTCCAGAATTTGCCTTATTTGCATAAACCTCATTGAATGTCGATAATTTTTCTTGAGGTTTAGGGTATACAACACCAGATTCTTGTTGTTCTTCTTCTTCTTTAAATAGAGGAAATTCAGGTCTTTCTTTACTAGTCAAAACAGGAGTGTTATCTTTATTTGTTGGAACATATCTTCTTGTAATACGCATTGGGGTCCTTGCCAATGGAGTATCTGGTAATTCTAAACTTTGATCATCAACAGTATACATATTTACAGGAAGAGGCCTTGCATGCATAGCAGAACCAGTTGCTACTGGCTCATAAGCATCAGTAAGCCCTGCTTCTAGCTGAGAAGCATCTACATATTCGGATTCATCTGGTCTGATAATTGATGATAAAGATATCTTTTTTGCCATTTAGTTCACGTTAAAATAATTTGAACCACTATAAAGTAGTGGTTCAAATTATACAGTTAAATCTACTTCTTTTTGAACCTAGATTTTTTTAGAGTTGGCTTTTTGAATTTTCGCATGGTATTTTTATGATGTTTTGCATCTTCTTTTGTGGTTAAATCGCCATGAATAGGTTTTTCTTCAATAATGTCACCCATAGGTCTAGGATCTTTAGATTGCATAAATAGGTGGTTCCAGTAATCTCTAAATTTTTGATCACTTTCAACTTCTTTATCCATAAATTTACTTGCTACTCTTAAATTTTTAGTACTATTCGTAGCTGATAATTTGAAAGTAGAAACAGACTTACCAGTAGCTGGTCCAATACCAATTGCTGCAGCAAGCTTTGGATAAATTTCTGCAAATACATTAGCTCTTTGTTGTTTAGCAAAGTTTTGCCATGCTCTTGCAGATTTATTAGCTTGCTCTGCTCTGATTGGATTATTGCCAGCAATTGATTTAAACTCTTCAGCTATTTCTTCCAATATATCAGCCATTCCAAATCCAACAGCTACCGCACGAGGTGCTATAGTTGGACTTGCTAATTCATTCATTGCCATTTCTATTTTAAGATTGTTATATTCATCTTCAGCTTTAGCATATCTTTCTTGTCTTTTAATAACTACTTTATTGAACTTTAATCCAAGCTGTTTAGATCGAACGTCTTTGACAAAAAGCTTATATTTCTCTTCTATTGCTAATTTTGCATTCGCTTTTTGTGCTGAACTAACTCCATCTGCTGGTGTAAATTTATTTATTTCAACTAAAATTGCATTTAAAGTTGTGTTAGCGTTGCCTATAAGCATATTAGCATTTTCAATTGCTCTGTCAGCTTCTGCAAGAGAAGTTTCTTCATCTTGTAAATATGAAAAAATGAGTCCAGCACTGAATGGACCAATAGCATTAGATGAAGCTTGCTTATCAATTATATATTTTATATTATCATCAATTGTTTTGGATAATATTTGCAAAACATTTTCGAATTGTTGAATTTGTATGGATAATTTACCATATAGCCTAGACATTCCACTTGAATCAGTAGATTCAGTTTGTCTATCTTCTTGTTCAGTACTTGGTAGCTTTGGGTATCCCGCAGCATCTGCAGCGTCTTCTGGTGGTAATGCAGCAAGTACTTCTCTTTTAAATAATGTTTTGGATTTTCTATTTACACCAACTGGTGTACCTGATCCAGGTGATGTCCCAGGAGCTGGTGCAAGTAGAGGATCTGACTGGAGATACAATTGAAATCTAGCACCTCTTTTGAAATTCTCAATATAAAATTTAATATCATCAGGCTTAATGCCTTTTTCAAAGATTTTTTTGATATCTATCATATTGTAGTAATCCATAGACAGATAAACTAAAGCATTTTGTTCATACCATTCATTTTGTTTTTGTAAAAAATCATTTTGTTGAATCAAATATTGCTGAACTTTATTTTCAAGAGGAGTTAAATTTTGTCTTACTTTATCTAATGTTTCAGTAGCTTTGATAATATCACTTGTTTTATTTTCAGGTATTTCATTATATAAACCATATCTCAAAATCATTTGATATATAAGAAACTGCTGAAATTCTTCTCCACTTACATCTGAAACCATAAAGTCAATAGCTTTATCTATGACTTCATCAGAAGTGCCTAAAGTTTTTTCTAAGTTAGGCAAACTTTCTACAAAATTCTTGAAAAAACTATCTACCTGTGAAGGTGCTTTATATCTTTTAAGAATAATAGTGAGAACATCTAAAAATTTATCAAATGTAATATTTTTAGCTCTCATCAATGGCCAGAGGCCTGTTATATATTGATTAAATTGCTGTTCATTTACGCTAAAAGCTTTATAAGCCTCTAAGTCTTCATTATAATTTTTTTCTGACTTACCATTGGTTTTGTAAATGGCAAGAGCGCTACTTCTATTATCAATAATACTTTTGACAAGATCCTCTGATCTTTGTATAACAGAGAGCTTTTGATCATCAGGCAAATTTTCAATAGCTGTTGATTTTTTACCTTCTGGGGAATTTGGGTCAACAGCTGGCCTCAAAATATCTGCAATTTGAGCAGTAACTATTTTATTATTTAAAAATCTTTTCATAATGGTCTTTCCTATTATAATATATTTAAAAAATTAACCGCCCATACCCTTGAATAAAGCTCTAAAGAATCTACTTCTACCACCAGGTAACATATATTCTGGAGTGACAATAGTTTTTGAAGTTGGGTATTTTGCAAGTGGAATTTTTTCTAAAAATTTATCAAAATCTTCTTTATACATTCTAGCATCTTCTTTAAATTGATTAAAGATATCATTATTATCTGGATCAGCCATAAGAAGCTTGAATTCTCTATTTTTAAGCTGTACAGTTAAGCTTCTTAGTAAATAATATGTCGCACCAGTGATAAGGGCTGCATCATAATAAAATGGAGCTTGTGAAACCGATGTATATTTAGATGTACCTGGTTGTGCGTTAATCGCCTGCAAAGCCATATACAAGGCGTTATTTAATTCACTATGTGTAAACATCTTCACCCAGTAAGATGCATAAATTGTGTCATAGTATTCAATATTAGCAGCTGCACCTGTGCTGTCTTTGAAAAATAATCTACCATTGTAATCAGGAGCGCACAATAAACCTTGGGGATAGTTATTTGTTGTGCCATTTACTGTTTTATAAATTGGAGTTACATCATCAAGGTGGACGTAAGGATCAATATTACCATCAGAAGAATATCCTGAAATTCTAATTTCTGGTCTTGGGTATGCGTTCCAATATTTATGAACAAATCTACAAGATGATCTGCTGAAATGTTCGAATATACCTTCTTCGCTTTCAACATGGACTTCCATAAGGGTTTTGATTTGATAAATCAAAGATGCTTTTAATAAAAGCTCAGATCCTGTAATTGCTTCGCTTGTAGATAAAACAGATGTGTCTGTTGCAATTTCTCTAATTTTATAGAAGTGACTTGGATTCCCAGCAGAATCAACATAATCACTAGCAGGAAATGGAATTGTAGCTATAGTGCTATATGGCCCATCCATGGAAGGGCCTCTTAAAATTTGGTAAAAGGCAACATTTGATGTTGCCCTTCTTTCCCAAGAAATGTAAACACCGGGGTTGGCTGCAGTTGACATATAGTCGAGCCAAGAAGTATCTGGATACGCTAAAGCGGAAAAATCTTGATTATCTGCAGCCAATTTATTAACCCTCTATTACTTGCGGCGTCTTACAGAGCCTTTCTTTTGCTGTGCTTCTTCTGCATCATAAGCATCTCCGTCTTCTTCAA
>JACCDX010726673.1_pt1 | contig 18337 bp, 33 predicted proteins | sample 7449681 | NCBI WGS metagenome assembly JACCDX01 (sample SAMN15323450, study PRJNA562643) | freshwater metagenome | isolation source: river surface water | place: USA:Blue River Watershed | collected 2017-08-18
ATTGACACCTCTAAATTTAAAAAATTGCTTGAGACAAAATTGGGCGATGCTAAACCATTGGTTAATGAAGATAACTCATTTGGTAATTGGATGTCACAAGGTATTGGTTCCGCAACGTATGATAGAGACATGGGACGTGTATCAGATTCTCTTAGAGATTTAGAGAGAGAAAAAGAGGAGGATAGAAAAAATTATTGGACTCCGATTTATAATACAGAAACAGGTAGAGGATGGACACCTGAAAGTTTAAGTGACTATGTTTTAAACAAATACGGAGTTGAGATTCCTGAAGAATACATGGAAAGTACCCAATCTATAAGAGAATATTTAGATAGTTTGTCCGAACAGTAATAAAATGAAAATCGTAATTACAGAGTCCCAATATAATTTTCTTAGAAGAAGATACCATGATATTGACGATATATTGAATACATTCGATAAGTTGATGGTACATACTGATCCTTGTGGGTTTTATAAATCTGATGAGGAACTTGGTTTGTACGATTTTTTTAATGAGATTAAAAACTCCGTGGTTGATTTCAAACTAATTAAACTTGGTTATGAGGACGATGAACTTAATAAGGAAGGTTTAAAATTACTTGATGAAATGGAAGGTTATATATTCGATAATAGATTTGACAAAGCCAAAGAATATTACGATGAAAAAATAAAAAATTGTCGTTCATAATTTGACAATATTAAAAATTCCTTTTAAATTTTTAAAAAAATATTATTATGAAACTAAAAATTTACGCTGAAGAAAGTTATACGACAACAGTTACTCGTATGCCTATGGAAATTGATACTGATAATTACCCTGAATTGAACGGTATGACCGAAGATGAAATTAGTGATTACATCGACAAAAATGTATGGGATATGGCGGCAATTGATAAAACCATTTATTCTTCATTGGGTGAAGAGTTGTCTGATCAAGATGTAAGCTTTGATGACATCAGTAATGATATAACAGATTTCTATATTGAAAGTATTTAATATAAAACACTATTATGGAAAAATTAAATTTTAATGAAATGTTAAACAAGTGTTGGGAAACCGCACTTGGTATGACAAAAATGGCAAAACTTTATCAAGGATCATCCCCCCATGATTTAAGTTTTATCCATTGTATTTTTAGAGGTAACGATGAGTATGCAACAATCATGGTTAATTGTACTTCTGAAGGAAAGATAAGTGTTCAAACTGTGGACAGTCCTTATTTAGATGACTTGGTTATTCATCCACCACTTCAGATGACACAAGAAGAATCTGAACAATGTTTGATTAATGCGGGTTATACAGGTCGTTGGTCCGTTGTGTTATTAAGGGCACCATTGTATTCCGTTAAGTATCCACCACTGTATATTTATACCGTAGAAAACGTTGGGTATATTGCGGTAGATTCAACGGATGGAACAAATGTGTTCCAACTCTATTAAGAATATCTTAAAAAAACCCACCTAATTGGTGGGTTTTTTATTTTATAATATATTTATAAATAAAAATATTATGAAAAAAATTATAAGATTGACTGAATCTCAACTTACAAGATTAATTAAAAGAGTTATAAATGAGAGCGCGAATGGAAGTGGAACCAAAGAGGATCCTTATAAAATAAAATATTTTGATACCGAAGAGCAAAAACAATCGGGTCAAAGATCAGGAAATATTGATGTTTATGAACTCCAATTAAATGATACGGAAGTATTTTTTAATTATTCATATGCTGGCGAATATTATGATCGTTCGGGTATATTTTATTGTGATACTAATACAATTAAACTTGGTGACAAATATGAAACATCCAATTTTATACAACTTAAAAACAAATTTGTAAGTGATGACTCAATTCAAATATTCCAAAAATTATGTGACGAATATGTGTCAACAGGTTCCAAACAACAAAATATGGCAGAATCTGATGATGATAGAAGATTTCGTCCATCATCCCTTAAAAAAGTGCCAATGCCAACACCAAAAAGATCAAGTGAGGAACTTAGATTTATTCAAGATTCACTTGATGAATATGTGGAAAACGCTAAAAGTGTTGAAGACCTCGAAGAATTAATCGATATGTTTTATGACGAATATAAAGATGAAATAAATAATCTATCAAACAGAGATAGTAGAATGTTAGATAACTATGTTGATAATATGATTTCTACTGCCGGACTTTCAGATTATGGGGACGATTATGATGAAGATGAATATCATTTAGGTATTTAAAAATATTGAAAAGATGAAAAAAATAATTAGGTTAACGGAATCTGATTTATATAGAATTATTGAGGGTGTCCTAAATGAGGGTGCAAAAGAATATATGAATGTCCCAAAGGCAGGATGTGAAACATATAAAAAAGGTTGTGACCCCTACAGATACTTGAAAGTTGTTGATGGGGCGAATACCAAATATTATTTTAAAAAAGAACAAGACAGATCTTGGACTCAAGCGAAAAATATGTCGGGAATAACGTCAATACAAAAATATATTACGTTTAATTCAAAACCTGAAACTCAATCAAAACTTAATGTTCAACCAACAGAAAATAAATTTAAGGTTGTTGGTAATAAAATGAAGATTGACAATAATAAAATTATAACTGGTGGTTATTCGCCTCAAGAATTACAATCGATAGTAAATGGTTGGAAACCATCTTACGATTTTAATTTACAAGGTAATAACGATAATAGTAGAAAACTTGATGATTGGAAAAAGAATGTGGATAAAACCAATAATGCCATTAATATATGGAGAAATAATCTTATCAATAAAATAAAATCTAACCCTAATTTAAGTGGGGCTAAGAAAAAGGAGGCTGAGAATGATTTATTATATCTTACCTCAATAACAGCAGATAAATTGGAAAAAGAATATCAGGATAGATGGAAAGGAATAACAGGATAGATGTAAAGTAATTTCTTAATATAAAAAATTTAACCCCACCTCATCAGTGGGGTTTTTTTATATGTTAATTCCCATATAATGGATAATATATGGGAATTAACATATATTTATTATCATGAAAATCATTATTACTGAAAACCAAAACTATGTTCTTAGAAGATTACAGCAATTTATTAATATTGTTGAAGAACAGATTGAAGGTTATGAATTACACGAAGATAATCCTTGGTGGTGCGCAAATAGTGACCCCAATAATTTTTATCATAACCTCAGAGATAGATCTATTGAAGAATTTGTTGATAAAAATTGGAATTTTTTTCATGATATTTCTGATAAAGGTGGGGCGGATATGGACTTGGATTTTTTATTTGGTATTGTTGAACAAAACTATGGCAACTATATAAGAAATCTATTTGTTCGTAAATGTAGATACTTAAGATAATTTATTTATTCTCGATGGTATTTATAAATAAAAACGTTATGAAAAAATTATTATTTAACATTTTATCCACTTTGGGAGTAGAAAAAAAAGAATCATCCGTTGAACACGTATTGAAAATTTATAATGGTAAGTTCGCTTTCTGTGGGGCATCAGGAGCAGAACCTACGGGTAGAACAATTGAAGTCCAAGGAAGAAAATTTAGAGAAGGTCGTTCAGTATGTCCTGTAATGAATGGACCCTCAATTGCTAATATGGCATTAGTCCCTGATCCATCAGTAACCCCTGATGGGACTGAAAATACTGTATGGTCATTCTTTTGGTATTTTGATGAGGTTCCACAAGCTCCGACTTGGGAAACACTACCAACCGTAAATCGTTCATTTGTTATTGGTGAAGGTGAAAGTAACCAAATGAGTAATATGTTCTGTATGCCTTGTAGGATTTTCAAAACTGAAAATGGGGTTGAGTTATCGGAATGTTTTGGACCACTTAATGAATTAGCGGTTCCGTTACGTAAATCAATTAGAGTTCATCCGGGTGAAACATCAATTACTCAAGCACCTGAAGGAGCACCTTATCCTGTTGGAACAGTAATTCCGGCAACAAATGTGTATAAAACAAAATAAAAAAATATAATGAAAAAAACAATTAGATTAACAGAGTCAGAATTGACAAAACTTATAAAACGAGTTATTTCTGAAACCACATATGAAAAAATGGACGTACTTAAATCAAATTTAAGTAAAACCTCCGGTAGTGATTGTTGGAAAAAAGGTATGTGTCCAAAAGTTGAGGGTGGTGATATAAGTCAAACTGAATGTGAATTTTGTGCTGGTCCTATTGCCGGAATACTAATACCAACCGTTGGAGCAATCACGGGTGCAATAATGGGTATTAGAAATAATAGAGAAAAAAAGGCAAGAGAAGAACAAGAACAAAAATGGATTGAAGAAAATCCTGAACTTAAAGGTCGTATATTTAGTTATTACAATGATGGTAGTGTACAAGCAAGAAAAGATGGGTCAAGAAATGACATAATGATAAAATCAAAAAATGGATCTTGGTCCAAATTAAAATAAAAAAATATTATGAAAAAATCAATTAAATTAACGGAGTCAGAACTTTCAAACCTCATCAAAAAAATTGTGAAGGAAAATACTGATAATAGACCTGATGAGTTGTATTCACATATAAATGACCTAATTAATTATGAATATAGTGATGTTGACCCACGAGACACTATTGATGTGTTGGAAAATATTATTAAATCCGTTAGATCAAGTTATTATAGAGAAAAGACAGGTTCTAAATACATAACTAAAGATGATGTTAAGAAAAATTGGAACATGAATGAAGAAGATCAAAAGGTAATGTTAAGAAAATTAGCCAAAAAAAGTGTTCTTGGTGATGAAGGTGGGATTTATAGGGGATGGACAGTTGAAAAACTATTGAATAATGCTCCAAAGAAAGTTTTTTATATATATACACACTTTGAAAAGATTGGATTTGTTGATGAGGTATTAGATGAATTGAAAGAAAAGGGGTATCCTGTCAAAAAAATTGATAAACCAGGAGTTGACAAACAACAATACAAAGATTATAATGAAACGGGAAGTGCAAAATTTTACTCAAATTTAGAATCTAAATCAATTGAAGATATTGAAAAACTTATTCAAGTAAGAGGAAGAAACAAACAAAAGATTGATCCAAACATTTATAGAATTCTTGATAAAAAAAGACAGGGATCAAATGATGCCAACAGACGAAATAAAAATGTTGAACGAAAATCTATAATGCAAGCAAAAAATCATAGTAGATACAATAAATAATGAAAATTATAATAACAGAAAGTCAAAACGCATTATTAAGACGATTTGAAAGAATTAAGAATGAAGTTTATAATGTTATGGATGGTAGTGATCCTTGTTATTATGCGATGTATGAAAATTTTGACAATTATCTTAGGGACGTATTAAAAAATGCAATTAATGATGTACTATATTATGATCATAATATGACGGTCGAACCAAGGGTATGGACAGATTTTAGAAATGAATTAATGTATGAGTTAGGAGATACAATTAAAAGTCATTACAATAAAATAATAAATGAGCAATGTCCAAATGTCTATGAAGATAATAATAAGCGAAAACCAGAGTAAAGAAGTTCTCAAAAGATTAAGAAGATTAGAAGAACTTAGGGAAAGTATTGAATACCAAACTGAAATCCACGATCCTTGTAACGAAAGTTATTTTGCGGATGGTGACGAATATGCCGATTTTTGTATTAATGAGGCACTATGTTTTTTTTATAAAGACGATAGTTGTAATGACGACGATTATTACGAAGATGAAGATTACGATAATGAAAATGATGATGATCAGTCCGACAGAGAAGAAGTAACTAAATTAATGTATCAAGAATTCTACGATTATTTAGTAGGGTTATGGGAAGATTGTGATTAAATAGATATAAACCCACCTCATTGGTGGGTTTTTTGTTTTGTGATATATTTATTGATATGGGCAAATTTTTTATCACTGAATCTGAAAAGAAACAAATCAAAGAAATGTATGATCTTAATGAAGGTCATTTGAGCGAAGATTTTTCATCTTCTTTCAATGACTTACTTAAATTGTTAGGTGACTTTTTTAAAACAAAAGATTCAGGATCTTCGACTTCTCAAAAAACAAAAATCACAACTTCTACCCCTAAATCAAAAAAAATAACGGGTTCTGAATGGAATTCCTGTAAAGCATGGAAATCAAGTGGTGGTATTTCCCATTGGGCGGACAAGATACAAGTCGATAAAGGATCAAGTCAATTTAAAATTTCATATAAAGGACCGTCTTCAGGTATTCATATTGCTCATGCTGCAAATGGTAAGGATACAATACATCAGTTATTTAATGTTTTAATATGTGAATTAAATCCTTATTTGTACGATCAGGGTAATCTTAAACCTGATATTGAAAACATAAAATCTGAAGGTGGGTCATCAGGAAAAAATTCAACTTTAACAATAACAGTACCATTGGAACGATCTGACGAAACCTATCAACTTGACCGACGAGGTGGATGGGGACATGATCCCGGCGCAAACAAGATGAAAAAAAAATGTGATGAAGTTATTTCAAGTGGGGGTAAATGTTTTGGTCCCGTTAAGAATATAGTTCAAGCAAGATTTGGAAAAATAACCGAATATTTTATCACTTATACAATATGAAGATTATTTTAAGTGAAAATCAATACAGGTTGATGCGTAGAGTTGGTCAAGTGGAAGATTTGATTTATCCGGTAATGGATATGACTTATGATTTTTTGACAGATGGTTCACAAAGTTATTTAAATCCACGAGAATACGATGCATTCATTGATCTAATTTCAACTAAATTAGCGTATGATATTCTTAATAAGGAAAAAAATTTAGAAGGGGATGAAAAATCCAAATTATTACATCAAATATCACATTTTGTAAAAAATGAATATCGGGATGTAATAAGAAAGTATTTTGAATCTAGAATGAACAGTAATGTTAATGAGTCGACTCACGATTTAAAATTCAAACGTAGATATGAAGAAATAGAAGAATATGTTTGGGATTTTACATTAAGACATAAATTAAATTCACATTATAAATTTGATGATTTTTTAACTGAACTTTGTTGGGACGTTGCGAGTGATATTGTTGGTAAGATGAATATACCAAAAGATGATTATGTCACATATAGAAATCAATTAATACGTTTTATTAAAAATAATTTTTACACCGAATTAAAAAAGTTTTGGGATAGAAATACTCTTAACGAATCATTTGATCTTATGTCATTAAAAAGAAGATATCAATATATTTCTGAATTTGTTGATAAAGCACTTGACAGAGTTGACATTTGTGTCTTTAGTGACGTGGTTGAGTTTGTTGATCGTATAGTAGATTACACTGCGGACCACATATATGAATCTAGTTTAAATTTAGAGTGGAGTAATTTTGATGAATTAAATAATTTTTATCAAGACATTTATGATTTTATATCAGAACATTTTGTGGATAGAATAGATAATTTTTATGAGAATAATAAAAATATTTGTATAGATGAAGATGGTAATTGGATAAATGAATCAGAAATGAAAAATCATATACCCGCAAAAATACTTAGAAGGTTGACAAAATTTGAAAGTGAATTAGAAATCACATTAAGGGAGTCGGATCCTTGTTATTATGCAAGGTTTGATCAATATAATAGAGAAATGATCACTACAACCTTGAGAGAGTTTATAGATGATGAGAATTTGGATTTGTGGGATCCGGGTCATTTTTTTCCAACAAGAGATTTCTTGGTGAATACTTTTGAAAAAAAAGTAAGGGAACATTATGATGCTTATGGTGAAATGCATTGTCCTGATGATCCCGAAATTGTAAATGAATCTATTGACGAATTAATGTTACGAAGAAGATACGAAGAAATAAAAAGTTGGGTGAGAGCCGATTATAATTATTTGTTAGATCAGGGATTTTCACCTAAAGAAGCAAAAGAGATGACAATGGATCATTCCCCAATAACATATTTAGATGATGAAGGTAATGAATTTGAGTGGACCGGAGATAATTTGGATAATCTAAGAGATTTTATTATTGATAATTTTGAAGATATAATTAGATAATATGAAAATAATAATAAATGAAAATCAATTAGAGTTAGTTCGTAGATATGAAAAATTAATTGAATTAGTTAATAATGGAATTGATGTTTTAAATCAAAGTGAAGATTTGTGTGATTATACCTACGGTGATTTCATAGAAGAGGTTTGTTGGCAAGTAAGTGATAATATGGATGAACTAAATTTATCCACTGAAGAGGTTGGTGCAATTGAAAAGGTACATCAATGGGTTAGAAATTATTTGGGATTACACATACGAGAAGAATTTGATAAGATAATAGATGAACATAATTGTGATGAGGATTTTGACGATGCCGACGAAGATTATTTAGGGGGATTAATGTTTGGTGTGGATAATGTACAAGAATCTAAAACCTCTAATTCATCTAATTTGATGAATTCATTGAAAAGAAGAATTGAAACCATATATGAACTTATGGATAAATATTTTTGGCAAGAAATTGATTGTGAAGAATGGGAAGAAAATGAATTTGAGGAATATATTTGTGAATATGTTACAGATGAATTGATGTTTAATGAAGGGGTTGACTCTTGGGAGTGGGATGAATTAAACGATTTAATTAGAGAAATATTAGATGATAAAATAAAACAAATGTATAACTCTTGGAGAACAAAAAATTGTTGATATATTTATATTAAAAAGATATATGAAAAAATTACCAATAATAACGGAAGAAGAAAAAAAACGAATTATTCATTTACACAAAGAAGTGATGAATGAAGATTTTGATTTTTTAAATAAGATAAAAGACGCATTTAATAATTTATTTCCACAAGGAAAAAAAATTACTGATGATATAATAAATAAATTATCTAAAGCTCTCGATAAAGATAGTGATGAAATTAAAGACGTTATTAAAAAAACGCCAGGTTTAGAGAATAAAATTTCTTCGAGCAAAGTATCGGCAAAAGGCCAAGCGTTATTAGATAACCCAATCTTTAAAGAAAAATTATCTGAAATATCTGATGAAATTGATATTGATGAACAATCGATTATAAAACTAATGAAACACGAATCAGGTTTAGATCCAAAAATAAAAAATAGTATTGGTTGTGTTGGTTTAATTCAGTTTTGTCCTGGTGGTGGAGCAACAAAAACAATTGATGGTAAGTCATATTCATTGGAAGAATTAAGATATGATTTAGAGGCTCAAATGGATGCAATAAAACAATTTTGGAAATCGGGCTATAAAAGTGGTAAAATAACAGAACCCGCAGATTTATACATATATAATTTCTTTCCTGTTGCCGCAGGAAAACCAGATGACTTTGTATTAAAAGCGAAAGGATTATCCGCAAGGAAAGTTGCGAAAGCAAATCCGGGTTTTAATAGAGTATTAGGTAGACCGACAAGTACACCATTAACTGTTGGGGATCTTAAAAGATATTATAGAATAACCGGAATGATTTAGAATGAAAGTTGTCAGTTTAAGATATGATGATCTAAAAAGTATTATTAATAAAGTTATTAATGAATCTATGTATGCCCGAAGAAGGGGAACCAAAATTGAATCTTTTCTTGAAGACGCTTTAGAATTTTTTGACCCATTGGATTATGAGGATGAATATGAATACATAGATCAGGTAATTCAGGCGATAACTGATGATCTACTAAGTGAGGATGAAAATCTTGAATATGATTCTTTGGACTATCATGAAATGTTTGATGAGTTAAGTTATTACTTAACAAAAAAATTATATAATAAAATACAGGATCATTACGATAAAGTAAGAACTGATTATTAAATTAAAGATTATGGCAAAAGCAAAAAAAGAAGGTAAACCAAAAAGGAACCGTACTAACCTAAATAAAAAATTAAAAGTGATTAAACGCAACGAAGAAATAATCTCTAAGTTGATGAAAGAACTTAAATGATTTAGTTTTTTAAAAACTTATTTATTATTACTTATGGACGATAATCAAAAAGCAAGAATGTACGATCAATTGATGTACGAAAACGACAAAATCAGTAATCAAATAGCATCTATTAAAGGTGAAAATTTAGAAATGAATGAAGACCAAAAACAGAGAATATATAAATTACAGATTAGACAACAACAAATAATGTCTGAAGCATCAAAATTATATTGATGATTTCCCTTCTTAATAGAAGGGTTTTTTATTTTCTATATATTTATAGATATGAAATTAGGATACTTGTGTGAGATTAAGACAAATTTCCCCGATGCGGATTTTTGGTTAATCAGAAAAGGTAGTGAATCGGAAGTTGGGAAACCAATAAAAGAATATTCACCAGAAAATATTGGGATAAAAGTAATTGAGACGGATATCTTATACCCACAATATTTATATTATGCATTAATGAATTTACACAATCAAGGTAAATTTGAAGAAATTTCACACGGAACATTACGACTTAAAAACATAAGAGTTGAGGACATAAAAAATATATCATTTGGTTAATATGAAAACAATAATAATAACAGAAGATCAACTTCAATCAATTGTCAATGAGATAAGTAATTTAAATGAGATGTACGATCCTGAAAAATTATATGCTAAGTCATATATTGAAGATGTGACAAGAAAGGCTCCAAAGTACATTAAAAAGTATTTACATGGATTAGAAGTAATTGAAAAGAACGGAAAAGAATTTATAAGAATTCCACAAGTGGTTTATCAATATATAACCGGTAATTTTTAAAATAAAATAATATTTATAAGATATGAAAAAAGTAATATTTGATTTAGGACACGAAGAAAGATCTAGAATTTTAGAGATGCATCAATTGGCAACAAAAAGACAATATCTAATGGAAGAATATTCTATGGATGATAAAAAATTGGCATTAAAAATTGTAAAATTATTAGATCAAGTTACAGGAAGATTTAATCTTGATTTTGAAATAATGCCAAAAGAAGATAAGGAAATGCTTAGATTATTGGGTGATTTACATTCTGATATTGTTATTGGTTTAATACCTGAATATAATATGCCAAGAGTTAAAGATTCTGGTTGGGATACTTTAGAAAAGGCATTATCAAACTCTACTAATTTAACACCAAATGAAGTTACTAAGTCGGTAAATGAATTTACTGAAAAAATAATTGAGTTAATAAAAAGTGATAGTTATTTCCCAAATGATGATTTAAGTGAACTACAACAATTACTAATAAGTTTTAACGAACAACTAAACCAATACGAAAAATAAAAAAACCCCATCTTTTCAGGTGGGGTTTTTAATTTTAATTAATCTTTTATTAAGATATTGAAATAACTTCAAGATCAAAGATTAATTTTTGACCAGCTAATGGGTGGTTAGCATCTAAAACAACAACATCTTCTTTAATATCAAGAACTTTTACATTTATTGGTCCCGCTGGACTCATTGCTTGTAACATATCACCAACATTAACTCCTTCAGGTACTTGAGATTTTGCAACCTCATTAACCATTTGCGGATTAACTTGACCATATGCGTTTTCGGGTTCAATTTCAATTGTTTTCTTTTCACCAACTGACATATCAACTAATCCGTTTTCAAAACCAGAGATTAAATGACCTTGACCTAATGTTGCGGTTAAAGGTTCTCTACCTTCAGCCAAAGAAGAATCAAATACGGTTCCGTCTTCTAATCTTCCTGTGTAGTGTACCGATACAGTACTGTTACTTGTAACTTTTTCCATAAAATATATTTGTTTTATTTAAAATTAGTTTTTTTATTTGGGATAGTCAACCTTTATTCTTTATTTTTTTTGATTTCAGAAGTATTTATTTATAAAATCATACATTATGAATATACGAAGAATTTTAATATCGGAATCTGAAAAAAATAGGATTCTTGAAATGCACTCAGGTAAGAAATCTTTAATTAGTGAAGCAACGGCTGCCGATTTTCCCGCTTGTGTTAGATATGCGGGTAAAATATCAGATCAAGTTCAATTTACGTCAGACGTTACAACACGAGTACTCGGTAATACAACTTATTCTGCGGTTATTGTGGTAGATCCATCCACAAAATATACATATTATTGGTTAGCTAAACCAAAAGTAGTTGTGGGTCTCCCTACTGATCAAAATGATAAATCAAGAAACACATATGTAAAATCCTATCATTGTGGATGTAAAAATGGTAAGTTAAGACCAATATCTAGAACCTATGACGGTAAAGAAGTTGCCGATGAAAAAAGTTGTGAACAAGCAAAACCTGTAACACCAGGAGACGGTACAACAATTACAAATTGTAAAAATAAAAACCCTATGGATGTTTTTGCGGAAGCGGGTCTTGTTTGGAAAGAAGAAAGACAAAAGTGGTTTGATGCAAAATGTAATGGTACAACTCCTTGTATTCTTGGTAATGCACAAACTAATATTAATTTAAGAAATGCATTTTGTGATGGAACTTGGCCACCTAAGAAAGATACACCACAGACACCTGAACAAGTTGAGGCGTGTAAATCAAAATGTGCTGCAGAACCATGTAAACCAGGACAAATATGTCCTCAAGTACAAGGATGGTTTTATAGTAGAGACGGTGTTTGTTATGAAGCAACAGGTACGGGAGGATTTGCGTCAAAGGCAGAATGTGAGGCTTGTAAATGTGGATCTATAAATCAATTAAAACCGGGAGACGGAAATCAACCGGGTGATGGAAATAAACCAGGTGATGGAAATAAACCGGGTGATGGAAATCAACCGGGTGATGGAAATAAACCAGGTGATGGAGGACAAAAATTACCTGATTTTATTCCACCAACAATTAATAAACCATCTAAACCGTTAGATTAATAAATAATATACATTATGAAACATATATTAAAAGAAAGAATGATTATTAGTGAGTCCGAAAAATCAAGAATTTTAGGTATTCATGATAAATATCGTAAAACCATGGGTGGATTTTTACATGAACAAAATATGGATGAAGCAACCAAATTTTTCGCTGATCAAAAAACAAAATTTAATAATTTTCCGGATGGAAAAGTTGTACCATATGGAAATACTTTTGGATATGAAGTTGTAAATACTGATGGTACTAAATATATTTTATTACCAAATGGAAGTAGTTTAACAGATAATGGAACGGGTTATAAAGAATCAACTGGTTATTCGTGGACTAAAACTCCATATGTTGCCGCACCAACAGGAACGGCAACGACATCAACAACACCAACAGGAACGGCAACAACACCAACAGGAACGGCAACGACATCAACAACACCAACAGGAACGGCAACGACATCAACAACACCAACAGGAACGGTACCAACTGATTTAGAGTCAAATAAAGAACTTAGACAAGGTTATAGACAAAGAAAACGAGATGCGGCAGAATTAAAGAAAGAAAGAGAAAACAAAATTAAAGAAATACAAAATGATATTGATAAAAGAAGTAAAACTTATAATAACGGGAATAATCCTAATATGACCGCCCAACAAAAAACGAATTTTAAAAATTATATTGACGCTAAAAAGATTGAGTTAGAAAAATTAAAAAATACTCCTATTGGGAGTGAACCAACAAATACTAAACCTAACACGGTTAATCCTTCGGTAACAAGATCTAAAGAAGATCAAGCGGCTATCGATGCGGGTGCCGGATTATAAAAATATGAAAATAATAATTACAGAATCTCAATATAACTTCCTAATTGAAAGTCAGGAAGTTATTGATCGAATTTTAGATAAAATAAGTGAAAGAGGGTATGAGTCATTAAGTATTGATGAAAAAAGATATTTAGATCATTTTTCAAAACACGAAGGGGATCCTGATGAATTTATTGATCCTGCGGAAAGGTACGATGAAAGACGAGGAGACAGATTCACATCTAATTTTAGAAATATGCCTAACATTGAATTTATATTTGATGATGAAGAAGTGGAAGGAGATAAAACTATTTTACACGGAACTATTGAATTTAATGGCAAATCTTATTGGGGTGTTTTAATAGTAAATAAATTAGGTCATTTAGTTGATTTGGATTTTGTTGATTCAGATTATGATATGTTACCATCAGATGATGAGGTAGATAGATTCCAAAACCATATTGAGGGTATGGAACATGAAGTAAAAACATTTTTTGAATATGAGGTTATTCCAAATTTAATTGGGTAATTTGTTTTTTATATTTTTTTTATTATCTTTAATGAAAAAATTCATTATATATTTATTAACTTGGATTTCGGCAAATTTATCAATGCCGTTTTGGATTGTGGGTCACATACATTTAACTATGAATGTTTATGAGGATATACATGAAATAATAATGTCTTTAGGGATGAATATAATTGTTGCAATTGGATTTTGGATTGAATGGAAAAAATATAAAAAAGAAAATGAAGACATATAAACAATTACCAATACCTGAAGACAGCGCTTGGAGCAGAAATACTTTATTTAGTCACTTACACTGGAGAATAAGGTACTTTCTTACCGGCGTAAAAAACATCATCCGATGGATACCAACGTTGTATCACGACAGAGATTGGGATGGAACGTTCATTCTAAAAATCTTACAGAAGAAAATTGAGTTCCAAAGAAAGGAACTTGTTAATGCCAACAGACATACGGAGATTGAAAGAGATAATCGTTATATGACTTTGGCTCTTAACTTACTTGAAAGAGTTAGGGAAGAGCACTATTCATTAGAGTGTATGGATTATTGGCATGATACCATAAGTTTTGAGGATGTACCGGATAACAAAAAATTAAAAGAAATCAACATTGAAACAAGATCAGAAAGATTTAACGAATACTTAAACAAATATCCTTCTTCAGTTCGTGCGGTCATAAAAGAGCATGGTGAACAAGAAGATAAAAAACGTTTATGTTTAATGGTATCTTATTATAATCACAAAAAAGCAAATAAACTTCTTTTTCGAGTTTTAGAGGAAAACGTAGCCCAATGGTGGGATTAATTCCACCATTTTTATTTTACATCAACTGAAGGTAAGATCATTAATGGTTGACCTTTACCCATAACTTTCCACCCTAAATTAACTAACATATAAACACCATCAGGAAATAGTAACATTCCCTCCTCAATATTTGTTATATAAATCTTTGCATGAACCAAATAACTCTTTTTACTTCTTATATAATCTAAAACATCAATAGAAATATAACTTCCTTCACCAAACATAAGTGTTAGTTGGTTTCTTAATGAATGATTTATAACTTTTTGTAATAATTGCCTCTTTTTCATATGTATTAATGATAGTAAATATGATATTTATTGTGTAGAGGTGATATCACCATAAATTACATAATAAATAAAATATGTTATTGAAAAATGGATCCAAAGGAGAGGATGTAAAAAAACTCCAAGAAAAATTAGGGGTAGAAGCAATTGGTACATTTGGTCCTAAAACTGAAGCCGCAGTAAAAGCATGGCAAAAAGCAAATGGTTTAAAGGACGATGGTATTGTTGGAGACGCTACTTGGTCTAAATTATTTGGTGAATCAAAACCGGAATCAACAGTTATTAAAGAAGATGTGGTTATTCCATCGGGAGGTCCATTAAATATTGAAAAATTAAAGGGTCATATACCTGATGTGGTATTAGCACAGATCCCTGAGACCGCTAAAAAGTTTAATATTACAAATAATTTACGTTTGGCTCACTTTTTGGCTCAATGTGGTCACGAATCAGGTGGATTTAAAGCTGTTTCAGAGAATTTAAACTATTCTGCGGACGGTTTGAAGAAAATATTCGGTAAATACTTCCCAGGCAACCTAAATGAGTCATATGCTCGTCAACCTGAGAAGATTGCATCCCGTGTTTACGCGAGTAGAATGGGAAATGGTGATGAAAACTCCAAAGAAGGGTATAAATTTAGAGGTAGAGGGTATATTCAGCTAACTGGTAAGTCAAATTATACTAATTTTACTAAATTTATTGGTGAAGATTGTGTTTCTAACCCTGATTTAGTGGCAACTAAGTATCCATTAGCGTCTGCGGCGTTCTTTTTTGATTCAAATAAGTTATGGGCTATCTGTGATAAAGGTGCAGACGATGCAACTGTAACTGCGGTGACAAAAAGAGTAAATGGAGGTACAATTGGGCTTGTAGATCGTATAAAACACTTTAAAGAGTACTATAATTTACTAAAATAATTGATTTTTACCTTAAAATACTTATTTTTACTTAAAAATAGACATTTATGATGCAAACAATCTTATATATTGTATTAATAACCATACTTTTAGGGTTTTCTGTAGGAGTTTTCTTAATTTGGAGAAGATTTAATCCAATTATACGTAAAATGATGGAAAATTTTGATAAAATGGGTAAAACTCACCCAAAAACCACATTTTATAGTAATAATTATGAAATGAAGAAACAAATTAAAGAAATACAGGACTATATTAAATCCAAAACTAAGAAAAAATAGGTAAAAAACACCTAAAATAGGTAAAAAACACTTAAATTTTGTAAAAAAACCCCGTTTTTATGTAAAAAATGGGGTTTTTTGTTAATTTTTTACCATAAAATTGGTAAAAAGTACTAAAATAAGGGTAAAATAGACCTAAAATAGACCTAAAATAAGGGTAAAATGAGGTTTATTTCTTCTTTTTATGTCTTATTTCTACCTCATATGGACCCGTATTTGTCTTAGAACGGTCAAATTTCCACACAATTACACAATCATCATACTCATACGATTGTTCGTATTTTATCACTTTTTCGGGTTTTTTATTATTTGCCATGTACAAATATACGAAATATTATTTAATATTCCAAATTATTGTTATTTATTTTCGTCAGATTTCTTTTCTTTTTGAATTTGATGGATAATATACCCTGAAATACCAAATTCAATTGCTGCCCACATAGATATATCGACCATAGTTAGATCAGGATACTTTTTTAATAGGTAAAACACCATTCCCCACTGAGCAATAACAAATGCAATACCCGATTCAATCCTTTTTTTAGAAAAATACGATGGTTTACTTGAGTAAATCCTAATAATTTCAGTAATACCTTTTTTAATATTACCCCACCCAAAAAAATATTTCTTATTACTCATTCCTATAAATATTTATTTTTTTAGTTTAATAACTATCTTATCTACCTTGGCCTCTATATGCTTTTGGTTTTTGAGATTTTGGACCATACTTTCTTTTAAGTTTACCAACTCTTTTTTTACCAAAACTTTGTTTTGTCGATCCATTAGATGAAGTTTTTACTTTAGCCATTTTAATTAAGTTTTATTTGTTTATTTTGATCACTTATAAATATAACTTAATGGAATAAAAAAAGGGACAGTAGCGAATTGTCCCTTTTACACATTACCGAAACCAGTAACGGTCCTAATAAAAACTCTTATTGTCCTTTAACTAAATTTATACATTGTTTAAGGTATTCTTTTGCTCTTGGGGATGGTGTATATTCGTCGTCTTTAGTTTGTAAATTTAAAACTCTTTCAATATCCTTCACTAATTCGGTACCATGTTCACTTTCTTTATATAATTCAGCAATTTTATCCATTGCTTTGTGACATTCGCCTGTGGTTTCATCATAATAATTTTTATTTCTAAATTTATTTAAATGATTCATCATATCGTACGCTAAATGAGCGCCTCCGTCTCTAACATCTTTAAATAATCTAATGTTATTCAATATGCCTAACGTATCAACCATTGAATTAACACCCGTTAATCTTTTAACTACACCTGGAGAGTATTTCCCATATTCTTCAGCTTGTCCAACGATTTCATCTAACTGAATAATGTTTTCAGGAATACATCTTGGTTTAACGGCGTCTTTTTTACCGTTTTTTGTTTTTTGAGAGGACATTTCTTCTTCCATAAGAACATTATGGATTAATTTTTTAAGATCACTTTCTTTTAATCGAATCTTTTTCATATGCAATTTTTTAATTATAAATATGATTTATTTAATAAGTATCAAAGTATTTATATAAATAAATATCTAAATATACCATAATGTCAAAAAATATTATTACCTTAGCCGAATCAGATATACAAAGAATTGTTTTACGTATATTAAAAGAAACATATGAATCAAATTTCATATATGAAGATTTGTATGGTTCTGTTGAAAACACTAATTTTGTATCTGATAATTTATTAAGTGAAGCCGAATACCAAGGTAGAAAAGTACAACTTGGTAAAATTATGCAGGGCGACATTAAGAAATTTAAAGTTTATGTTAAAAATGACAAAGGAAAAGTTGTTAAAGTAAACTTTGGTTTTGGTGGAAAATCCGCCAAAGGTAAAAGAATGGTAATTAAAAAGAATAATCCTGAAAGAAGAAAATCATTTAGAGCAAGACACAATTGTGAGAATCCTGGTCCAAGACATAAAGCTAGATACTGGTC
>JACCDX011235194.1_pt1 | contig 18336 bp, 32 predicted proteins | sample 7449681 | NCBI WGS metagenome assembly JACCDX01 (sample SAMN15323450, study PRJNA562643) | freshwater metagenome | isolation source: river surface water | place: USA:Blue River Watershed | collected 2017-08-18
AGTTCTGTAACTTATGTGAGGTAAACGTTTCAAACATTGAATCACAAGAAGATTTAAACGAAAGAGTACGTGTAGGTGCATTCATTGGTACATTACAAGCAGCATACACTGATTTCCATTATTTAAGAGAAATCTGGCGTAAAACAACTGAAAAAGATGCTTTATTAGGTGTTGGTATGACAGGTATTGGTTCAGGTGTAATTTTAAATTACGATTTAAAGAAAGCAGCTGATTTAGCTAAAGAAGAAAATGCAAGAGTAGCTGAAATCATTGGTGTTAATAAAGCAGCTCGTGTAACTACAGTTAAACCATCAGGTAGTAGTTCATTAGTATTGGGTACAGCATCAGGTATTCACGCTTGGCACAATGACTTCTATATCAGACGTATTCGTGTAGGTAAAAACGAAGCTATTTATAACTACTTAGCTATTAATCACCCTGAATTAGTTGAAGATGATTTCTTCAAACCAACAATTCAAGCAGTTATTTCAGTACCTCAGAAAGCACCAGCAGGTTCTATTTTAAGAACTGAAAATGTAATTGATATGTTAGAACGTACTAAACGTTTCAATGTACAGTGGGTTAAGAAAGGTCATAGAAAAGGTGCTAACACAAACAACGTATCTGCTACAGTATCAATCAATGAAAATGAATGGGAACAAGTAGGACAATGGATGTGGGAAAATAGAAACACATTCAATGGTCTATCAGTATTGCCTTATTTTGGAGGTAGTTATACACAAGCTCCATTCGAAGATATTACTGAAGAAAAATTTAATGAAATGGCTCAACATTTACATAATATTGATTTAAGTAAAATTGTTGAATTTAGTGATGACACAGCATTAATGGATCAAGCAGCATGTGCTGGTGGTGCCTGTGAAATAGTATAATATGAGTAAAGATCTAGTTAATAATGTTGATTATTATATAGAAGGCGAGCGCGTGATTTTCACTGCGCTCGCTCATATTAAACGTGGCCAATGTTGTGGTAATGGGTGTAGACATTGTCCTTATGAGCCAAAACATACTAAAGGAAAGGTGGTTGTGTCAGAGAAAATACTTAAATTTAGTTCAAATAAATAATAATGAATTTAATAGAATTATTAGAAAAAGCAAAACAACTCCAGGAACAAATAAATACACCTGATGCTAATATTGAAGAGTTATCTAAAGAGTTAGAAGGTATCATGAATGAAGTATATGATATTATTGATGATGATAAAAACTGGGTAGAAGTAACTCCATCAGAATTACAAGAATTAAACAACGAAGAAATAGAATAATATGAAACCAGTAGAACAAGCCCTTTACCTTATAGGACTGTTAATGTTAGCAGCTTTATTATTTGGATTGCCATTACAATTCCTATGGAACTCATTAATAACAAGTATATTTAACTTAAGATATATTAGTTTTTGGGAGGCATGTGGATTAAATTTAATGGCAGGAATATTATTCAGATCAAACATTACAGTAAAAAAAGAAAATTAATATGGCAAAGTTTCAATCAACAAAAGTGTTTGATGGTTTCAGCACAGTATTCCGTCAATGGAAAGCAGAAGGTACTCATTGTAAATTCCTTCATGGTTATGGCGTATCATTTAAAGTATGGTTCGAAGGTGAATTAGACGAACGTAATTGGGTTTGGGATTTTGGTGGTATGAAACGTGCTAAAGGTACTATCGACGGAAAGAATCCTAAAGAGTGGATGGATTATATGTTTGATCATACTACAATTGTAGCAGAAGATGATCCTGCATTAGGTGGATTTAAAACAATGAATGATTTAGGAATAATTCAACTAAGAATAATTCCTGCAGTAGGTGCTGAACAATTTGCTAAGTATGTTTTTGAAAAATTAAATATATTTGTTCAAGAAGAAACAAATGGTAGAGTTAGTATTGTGAGAGTAGAATTTGCAGAACACAATAAAAACACTTCCATATATGAACAATAAAAAATTGGAAAAATCACGTCGTAAAATGCTTCGTGAACAATATGAACAAACACACCCTTATTATACTGAAGGACATTGGGAAGAGGCTATGCTGGAGAATAACAGCTACTGGGATATAGACTACTTAGAAAAAGTAAATGCTAAAACCAACCAGGGTATTAAGTATTGGGAAGAAAGATATGCTAATGCCTCTGGTAATATGGGAAAATGGTATTGTCAAATTAGAATTAATAGATTAAAGAAAAAATTACACCACTATGAAAATAAGCCATGAGTTGCCTTTAGCACTAATGCACAATGCTTATAAATGGAATGATTATGATTATTGTCTACCCCATTTAATTGATCAGTATGATCAATATAGAATATTCTTTCAAAAAGCACGTTTAGATAAACGTTTCATTATCATGGATAATGGTCTTTTTGAGGGTGTAGAACATACAACAGAAGACTTATTAGAAAAAATTAATTTAGTACGCCCAAATATATTCATTGTACCTGATGCATGGAATGATGCCACAACAACACTTCGCAATGCTAAAAGTTGGATGATTAACTATAAAGAAGGTTTACCTGAAGGTGTGAATTTGATGGCTGTTTGCCAGGGTAATGATATAGGTGAGTTAATTACTACATACCAAACATTAGTTGATTTAGGTTATACCCACATTGCTTTTAATCACTCAAGCATTGCATACCAGAAAGATTATGAGGGTTTAGATCATTTAAAAGCATCAATGTATGGTAGAATGGAATTTATTAGACGTTTAGTTGCGTCTGGTACTATTAGAAAATCTCATTACCACCATTTACTAGGATGTTCATTACCACAAGAATTCATGTCATATAAAGATTGGACATTCATTAAATCAGTAGATACGTCTAATCCAATTCTAGTTGGGGCTGAAGGTAAAAGATACACTGATAGTGGATTAACATGGAAACCTAAAGAGAAGCTTGAACATTATTTTGAAAAAGATTTGAGCGGTCAACTTGAAGATATTACATTTAATGTCAACATGTTTAAATCATTTATTAAATAAAACGTTATGACAGAATTTATTTCACTTTACGATCATTTAGGTAGAGCAGCAGGTAAGGCATTAGGTAAGCAAGTAGCAGAGATGGCTTCATCAATGGGTATTAAAACCCAAACAAGAATAATATCAAACCCATCCTACTCAGGAGGAGTTTGCTTATATCCAAAATCATTTTTAGAGTTATATTTTAAAGCATACAACGCTTAATGGGAGTAAGCGTTTAATAAGTAAATACAATCCCAAACAAATAAATTCATTTTAAATGAAACAAGCAGTTTTATCATTATCAGGTGGAATGGACAGTAGTTCATTATTGTTACACCTATTAGCTGATGGCTATAAAGTAACAGCATTAGGTTTTGACTATGGTCAAAAACACAAAGTAGAGTTACAACGCGCTACTAAATTAGTTGAGTACATCAATGAGGTTTGGAGTGCAAATCACCCACCATTTGACAATGACAAAGATTATCAATGGTATCCAGTAACACATCAAATTATTAAATTAGATGGTTTACAACAATTACTAAACTCAGCTTTAGTAGAGGGTGGACAAGATGTTCCTGAAGGACATTACGAACAAGAAAACATGAAGGAAACAGTTGTTCCTAATCGTAACAAAATTTTCGCATCATTAATTCAAGCAGTAGCTTTATCAATTGCTACTAAAGGTGATAAACAACCAGTAGAGATTGCAATGGGTATTCACGCAGGCGATCATGCTATTTATCCTGACTGTCGTCAAGAATTTAGAGATGCCGATTTTGAAGCATTTAAGGTAGGTAACTGGGATTCAGAATTAGTAGAGGTTACTACTCCTTACTTACATGAAACTAAATTTGAAATTTTAGAAGATGGTTTAAGATCATGTAACAAATTAGGTTTAGATTTTGATGAAGTGTATAAAAATACAAATACGTCATATAAACCAATTAAATTAACTGATGATATTTGGTTATCTGATTATAAATCAGCAGCATCAGTTGAACGTGTAGAAGCGTTTATTAAATTAGGTCGTCCTGATCCTGTACAGTATGGTGAACAACTACCAGAGGGTGGTATCCGCACTGTAAAATGGGAAGAAGTAAAAGAATCAGTACAAAAAGTATTAGATTCACATAAATCGTAATCAAAAAACAAGTATAGTTATGAGTTATCAAACAAGTGTTCGTGCAAACTATTTAAACCGCACAGCTAAATTGTCATTCTTCACTCACCGTCAACGCACTGGTGATTTGACAAGATTGTCAGAAGAAACAGGTTATTCAGTTAGCCACTTATCAAACGTAACAAGTTTGAGACGTAGAGTAAATAACGAGATTGCAAACGCAATGTACAATTTGACTCGTCGTCGTATCAAAAACAGTGAATTAGCATCTGCTTAATTCCAACCAACATCCTCCTCGCTATTAATGAGGGGGATGTTTTTTTATTTTAAAAATTATGAAGATATTAGTAACAGGAGGAGCAGGATTTATTGGTACCAATCTTATAAAATTACTCCTTAAAAATAAAGATATTGTAGTATCATTAGATAACTACGATAGTGGTCTAGTAAGTAACCACCAAGAAGGATGTGAATACCATAGGGGAGATATTACTGATGTTAATTTAATGGATAAAGATTTTAATTTAATATTCCATTTAGCTGGACTAAGTAGAATACAACCATCATATGAAAACCCAGTAGATACTTTTAGAGTAAATACAACAGGAACACTAGCTGTATGTGAGTTTGCAAAACAAATTGGAGCAAAAGTAATATATGCTGGTTCTTCATCTCATTGGCACGACCCATCTTTATCACCATATGCTTGCTTCAAACATTTAGGAGAGGAAATATGTAAAATGTATAGAACAGCGTTCGATACTAATATCGAAATAGTTAGGTTCTATAACGTTTATGGTCCTCATGAAATTATAGAAGGAGATTGGGCTGCAGTTATTGGAAAGTGGAGAGGACAAGTTGCAAAGAATCATCCTATTACAATTGTAGGTGATGGTGAACAAAGAAGAGACTTTACTCATGTTGATGACATAGTAGAAGGTTTATACAAAATAGGATTAACTTATTTTAAACATAAAGATGCTTGGGAATTGGGAACAGGTAAAAACTATTCCATAAATGAAGTAGCAGATATGTTTGTTAAGAAATTCCACGCTGTAAAGGTCTATATGTCTAACCAAAAAGGAAACTATAGAAAAACATTACGCGTAAATGATGATGCCTTAGAAAAGTTATTATGGCGTCCAACAGATAGATTACAAGAATATATAAATTCACTTTAGTTATGCATGAAATTATTCACACACTAGGATTATGTGGTGATAACCACCCAAGTATTATTACAATAATAACTGAGTGGCAAAGTATTAGTCCTATATTCAATTACATAAAAACAATATTCAAATGAGTAAAATAGACCCAAATAAACTACTTATCAGTAGTGACTTCTACACAGTACAGGGTGAAGGTATTTCATCAGGCGTTCCTTCATATTTCGTACGTTTTGGTATTTGTAACCTAACTTGCGGTATGTCTCGTGCATTTACTAATATGTTAGCTAAAGAACAAAAGCTAGAAGACGGTGAAATATTCGAAGGTGACTTACATAAGGAAGGAAAAGCAACCTGGACTTGTGATAGTACATCTCAATGGTTATGGAGAGGTGAAGATAAAGAATTCGATTATTTAATTAATCGTTGGAAAGAAGAAGGTGTATACGATTACATCAAAGATGGTTCTGTTCATATTATTTGGACTGGTGGTGAACCAACAATCAAAGGACATCAAGAATCAATTGTTAACTTTACTAACTATTGGTTGAGTAGATACCTTGATAAAAATGATATAACACCATTCTATGAAATAGAAACTAATGGTACAATTGTAATTGAAGAACCTTTATTTACAATGTTGGATCAAATTAACTGTTCACCTAAGTTATCTAATTCAGGTATGACAGAGAAACAACGTATTGTTCCTGCTGCTATCAAGCGTATTATGGAACATAAAAACTATCAGTTTAAGTTCGTTATCAGCACAGAAGAAGACGTACAAGAATTATTCCGTGACTTCGTAGTACCATTTAATATACCGCTTAAAAACGTTGTTTGTATGCCTGGTTTAGACGATGCTGCTAACTTTGAAGAGCGTACTCAATTCTGTCTTGAAATGGCTAAAAAATATCGTTTCCGTGGTCTTACAAGATTACATATTGCTGCTTGGAATAAAACATTAAACGTATAATATGGAACTTATACAAAGGGTAGTAGTTAGCCACGAAAGGATGGAAGAGATTAGTAACACTTATGGTCAAGATGCTGTAAATGAAATGCTTATTACAGAATTGGCTACTAAACTAGCTCATAGTCTTATATCAGCAAGTCAAGTGTCTATAACTAATATAACAAACCCAATGACATTCCAATCAGAGATAGAATTAAGATTAAATATACCTAATACATTTGTTAACTATCCATACTCATAATATGCCAAAATATAAAATAATGGGTGAACGTACCCTTGTAGAAGCTTGGACTTATATAGTTGAAGCTGAAGACGCAGATCAAGCAATTGAAATGGTTGAAGATTGTCCTGATGGGTTGTGTGAAGGTATTACTCGTTTAGATGATGATCAATGCTACGAAGATAATACTGAGTTCTCATTTCTAGAGGAAATTGAAGAAAAACTAAAGAAAAAAACCAAAAAGAAAAAATAATGGAAGAATTAATTATCTGGGGCTATGTTATTATAGCTATACTATCAGTATTCGGTGCTGTAAATATGATCAGACAAATCAATAAATTAAAATAACATGAAAGAGAAATTAGAAAAATTCTTAGAAAACTTTGGTTATTTTGCCGTTTTGGCCTTAGGATTTACCATCCTGTATTGGGGAATTAGAATGTTGGGTGAAATATGGTATATGATATTTACAAAATAAAATAAATTATATGGCAAAAGATCATTGCATATTGTGTGGAGTAGAGACTCCATATGATGAATCTACTCATGTAGACATGAGAATCGGTTATATTGAGGGTGCTGGTCAATTATGTTCTAAATGTTTCGATGCAGGAACAAACCACAACAACATTCTAGTACCAGAATGGATCATTACAAATAATCCAAACGATCAAATTTTGGGAAGCAAAGTAAGGGAATTATATTTCGAAAGTAAAAAATAAAATATGGAATTATTAAAAAAATCGAACGGCAGTATGGCTCGTTCACAAGAAGAGATTGAAGCGATGATTGATGAGGCTGCTAAGCATTATGCTGGTTTTTTAAAAGCAGTTGGATTTGATCATATGGCTGATAGACAAACTGAAGATACACCACGTCGTGTAGCTAAAGCATGGTTAAAAGATTTAATCGTAGGATCAGTTAGTAATGAACCAAATATTACAGTATTCCCTAATGATGATGGTTATGATGGGTTAGTAATCCAATCAGGTATTCCTATTGTTAGTATGTGTGCACACCATAACTTAGCCTTTACAGGTTATGCTACATTGGCCTATGTACCAGGTGAAAACGTTATTGGTTTAAGTAAATTAAATCGTATTGTAGAATGGTTTAGTCGCCGTCCACAAATGCAAGAGTCATTAACACAACAAATCCACGATTACTTATCAGCTAAAATGGATTGCCCATCAGTAGCAGTTAGTATTGCTTGTAAGCATACATGTTGCTCACATAGAGGTATTAAACATCCATCTACAATGACTACAAATAAATTTAGTGGTGTGTTTATGGAAAAAGATAATTTAATTAGAGAAGAGTTCTTACACGCAATTGAAGTGAACGGAACTAAAATGAAATAATATGCAACCAAAAGAATCAAATTCAAGTAAACACTTTAAAATTAGTATGTTTAAATCAGGAATAAGAATGATTGGATATGCTTGTTTAGTAGCTCAAAGCTTTATGACAGCAGGACTTTTATTAGGAATTGCTGAAATACTTGGAATTGTAGAAGAACTTTAATAAATTTAAAACATGTTAAACGCAAAACAAATTGTAGACGAAGGTCTATTGTTGCTGGAGAATGCCAAGGGCAAACCAGCACAAGTAGGGTATGATGTTACCTTAAAAGCAGTACAAAAAGTAGGAAATAAAATTGGTGGTGGTGTTTACAATTTATCTAAAGGTAGTAAAATAGGTAAAGTATTAAAAGATAAAACAGAATTAACTACATACACTCCATTAGATACTACTATGTTGGATGGTGTTGAAGGTTGGTTATTATACGAAGGTATATATGATATTACATTCAATGAAGGTTGTAAAATACCAGAAAATCGTGTAGCATTTATTAAACAACGCTCATCACTGTACCGTAATGGTGCAATCATTAACAGCCCTGTATTTGACCCAGGCTTTGAAACACAAAACATGGGTACATTGTTGTATGTTCATGAAACTATATTCATTGAAAAAGATGCTCGTGTAGCACAAATCTACTTCCATGAATGTAATGGAGCTGAATTATACGATGGTCAGTGGCAAAACGATAAACAAAGAAGTTCATTATAATAAGTGGGAGTCAAAGACTCCCATCTTACATTTAAGTTATGTATCAAGCAATTTATTACGATAGGTCTACCTATACATTTCATTTACGTGATGATAAAAAGGGGTGGAGTGAGTTTAAATATACTCGCCCCCGATTTATTATCGATCCAAATGGACAATACCCAACATTAGATGGTAAACGAGCTAATTCAATCACTAAATATGATTGGAAGGATAATTCATTGTATGAATCGGATTTAGACGCTAATACAGCTGTGTTAATCGATAGATATAAAGACAGTGATGATACTCCTGAATGGCAGAATATAGTTTATTTTGATATTGAGTGTGAGATTGCAGGTGCATTAACACCTGAGCTCATTAAACGCGCTCCAACCAAAATTACCTCTATTGCTGTTTATGATAATACTACTCAAAAGTATTACTGTTTAATTTTAGATGAAAAACAACAATTAGAAACTATCAATGAAGATAGTAGAGCCATTATTCCGTTTCCTCACGAACATGATTTATTACATGCGTTCCTTAATTTATGGGAACAGTTAGATCCAACTATTGTTACTGGTTGGAATAGTGAGTACTTTGACGTTCCGTTCTTATATTATAGAATAGAAAATCAATTAGGAACTGAAAATGCTATTCGTTTATCTCCACTTAAGAAAGTTAAATTTGGACAATACATGAATGATTCTCCTGTAGAATTAGCAGGACTAAATCATTTGGATTACATGTTACTATTTAAAAAGTATAATGCTAAACAGGAACCATCTTATAGATTAGGTGATATAGGAGAAAAATATGCTAAGTTAGGTAAGATTGGATATGAAGGTAATCTTGATAGATTATTTAATGAAGACGTAAATAAATTTATTGAGTATAATATTCGTGACGTTGAGATACTAATTGAACTAGAAAAGAAATTCAAATTTATTGAATTAACAATTGCAATCTGTCACTTATGTCATGTGCCTTATGAGCAAATTTACTTATCAACAGCACTAAATGATGGAGCTATATTAACATATCTAAAACGTCAAGGTATAGTTTCACCAAATAAACCAACCACTACTCGCCCTGCATTATACGATATTAAGGAAGAATATGCAGGTGGGTACTTAAAAGACCCAGTACCTGGACTATATGAATGGGTTATTGACCTTGACTTTACGTCGCTGTATCCGTCAATTATACGCTCACTTAATATTGGTATTGAAACATACGTTGGACGAATAGTTAATAATGATAAGTATGATAATCAATGGACATTAGGTGATCTAAAGAAAATGGATCCTGAACAATTGATTACTATTGAGCGCTTACGTGATGATAAAACTACTAATCAATCTCAAGCTACTGTAGGTCAAATTATTAAGTTTATTGAAGACGGAAATATATTTACTGCTGCTTCAGGCGCTATGTTTAGAACAGATCGCTCATCAGTAGTATGTGATGTATTAACAGATTGGTTTAATAAACGTGTTGAATATAAGAACCTAATGAAGAAAGCATACAAATCAGGTGATGCTGTTAAAGGCGAATTCTACAATCGTAGACAACATGCTTACAAAATTAAACTAAATGACGTTTATGGTTGCTATGCTATTAATGGTTGGCGCTATACTGATGGACATAAGATTATATCTAAAGCAATTACATTAACTGGTCAACGTGTAACTCAAGAATCAATTAAATTTGTAAATAAATGGATGAATAAAGAATTAGGTACAGAAGATAAAGACTATGTTGTTACTTCAGATACTGACTCACTATTTATTCAATGTAAAGATCTAGTATTACAACGCTACCCAGAAACTAAAACTAAGGACGAATATATCAAAGCAGTATTAGAAATTGCTACTGAAATACAAACAGCAGCAAATGATAATATTGATAAGGTAACTAGAGAATATTTTAACGTAGGTAAGAATCCACACTACTTTGAATTAAAACAAGAAGTTATTATTGAGAGAGGTTACTTTGCAGGTAAACGTCGTTATGCAATGTACATTGTAAATAAAGAAGGTGTTACTGTTGATGAATTGGATATGAAGGGTCTAGACCTAATGAAATCAAATATGACTCCAATGTATTCTAAATTTGGGGAGAAATTAATTCAAGACATTATGTTTGGTAAACCTAAAGCAGAAATTGATCAACAGATAATTGATTTTAAGAAACATGTTAAAACAATCCCTATAATCGATATTGCTAAACCTACAGGAGTAAGACAAGTATCTGCTTATATTGAACGTAAGCCTGGCATTGGTGAGATATTCTCACACCTAAAATTAAAGTGTCCTATCAATACTAAAGCAGCTATATGGTACAATGATTTATTGCGATTCAAGAAACTAGATAAACAATATCCATGTTTCACCGAAGGTGATAAAATGAAATATATCCAATTAAAAGATAACCCATATCGAATTGATGTAATAGGCTTTACAGGTAAGGACCCTGATTTCATCACTCAGTTTATTGATCAATACGCTGATAGAGATGAAGGGTTTGAAGCATCCCTAATGAATAAATTAGTGGGTATCTATGAGGATTTAGGATGGGATTTCCCGTCGATGCATGAGAAAGCAGGTAAATTCTTTAAATTTGGTTAGGCCAAATACTAATCATATATTTACGTTATGCAATTATTAAAAGGTTTTATATTTGGTCTGTTAGCCCAAGTACTTACATTTTTCCAATTACAAGGACAAATGAAAATAGAGTGGTTTAAAAACAATACACTCTTAGTAGCATGTATGGGAATACCAATATCATTACTATTTATGTATTCTGTACGTAACTTTGTAGGAGCATATGATGGTCAAATATGGCCGTCTCGTTTAATTGGATTTGGTATTGGTGTAGTAGTATTTACTATTATGTCTCATTATATGTTTGATGAGCCATTAACACCTAAAACACTTACTTGTTTAAGCCTAGGAATTGGCATAATTTTAATTCAAATACTTTGGAAATAATATGGAAAAACAATCATTCGTTTCGTTAATAGACAAATACTACCTAAATGGGGTAGGTGAAAAAGTAAGATGGAGTGTTAAAGATGGTATAGCTACTATCAAAACATTCTCTGCTACTAAAGATATGGTAGGTGTAGTAACAGGCGCTGTTGAATTAGTCGATAGTGAGTTTGTTATATTTGACACAAGTAAATTTCTCAAGCTTGTTGGTATATGTAACCAATTCCTTACTACGGATATACAATTCCAAGGCAACATCGCCACTAAATTATTAGTAGCCGACAACGAATACAACTTAGAGTATGCGCTTGCTAATTTAATGTTGGCACCACAAGTGAACTTTACAGTTGAGGAATTTGAGAGCGATTATTCATTTACAGTAAATAATGACTTCATTAATAAATGGATTAAAGCTAAAAAGGCGCTTAACAGTGACCTATGTACAATGCAACAAATAACAAAAGACGATAGCCCAATTATTGAGTTTACATTAGGTGAGCCAGAAGGTCACTCAAATAAAATTACATTTGAGGAAGTACCCGTAGAATATAAATCCGATAGTGTTCCACAAAAATTACAATTCAATGCAGAATATTTAAAGTCTATATTTGATGCTAATTATGGAACAGAGGGTATAATGTACGTTAATAATGAAGGGGCTATGAAGTTAGAATTTGAAAGTGAAGATGGACAAAAATCTTCTTATGTGATTTTAGCGAAAGTGTAAGTTTGTATATATTTATATTTAAGATACTTGACAGGTCTTACTTATTAATTAAACCGCTTACCTTAGGGAAGCACAAAACATTAGAACATGACAATGAAAACAAACTTTGGGGATGTCCCTGTTACCTTACAAGGAACGTCATTCACCACATCAGGAACCGGAAATTTTACATTAAGTAATTTTGCACCCGCAATTGGTACCACATCCACCTCTATTTACACAAGTGGTAACTCATTAATTCAACCAACATACGACGACTTTTGGAACTTCAATGAGGAGTTTGATTTGCTATGGAAGTCTTTCTTCGATAGTAATGCAGGGTATCGTCCTATTAAGGAAAAAGTAGCAAGTATTCCTTGCGATATTCAAGAAACAGAAAATGGATTGCTGATTGAAATAGCAGCAGTAGGTCTAGATAAAGAAGATCTGGACATAATTGTGGATTCAGAAACACTACGTGTAGCTTATCGTAAAACAGATAAGGATGAAGAAGCAGAAAAGAACGAGTATAGATATTTGTTAAGATCAATTAAAAAAGCAAGTTTTGATATTGGGATTAAAATCTCAAGTAAGTATGACTTACAGAAAATGGATGCTAAACTAGAAAAAGGATTGTTAATTTTGGAAATTCCATTTGCAAAAGAAAACAAACCTAAGAAAGTAACCATTAAATAGTTTTGAAAACCGAAGACCTGTCAGTATCTTCATTTAGTTATAAAATAAATAGAATAATGAAAATAAAAGCGTTACATAATCACGTTGTGATTAAGCAAGATGAAAATCAAGAACAAAAGTATGGTAAAATTATTGTTGCCGATTTAGGTAAAGATAAACCATTACAAGGTACAATTGTAGAAATTGGTTCTGGTAGATATACAGAAACAGGAGCATGGATTGAAACCCAACTTAAAGTTGGTGATGTTGTAATGTTCCCATCATTTGGTGGTAATAAAATTACAGTAGATGATGAAGAATATATCATCATGAAGGAAACAGATTTATTAATAGTATTAGAAAAAAACACAAATGAGTAAAATAATCAGTTTCGATCGCGAAGCAAAAGAAAAACTACAGGAAGGTGTAGACAAAGTCTACAAAGCTGTAGCAACAACAATGGGTCCCTTTGGACGTAACGTGTTAATTGAGAAAGAATATGGTCAAGTATCATCTACTAAAGATGGTGTATCTGTAGCTAAATCAATTACATTAGAAGACCCAATTGAAAATATGGCCGCTACTGTTATTAAACAAGCAGCGTCTAAAACAGTTGATCAAGCAGGTGATGGTACAACAACATCTACTGTATTGGCTCACTCAATTGCAACTCAAGCATTACAAGCAACAGCTTATGCTTCAACAAATGCTACTCAGGTAAAACGTGGTATTGAAGAAGCAGTTAAAGTAGTAGTTGCTGAATTAAAAGCAATGTCTGTAGATGTAACTGATGAGAACCAAATCAAGCAAATTGCTAAGTTGTCAGCTAATGGAGATGAGGAAATTGGAACAATTGTAGCTACCGCTATTGATAAAGTAGGTAGAGACGGTGTAGTAACAGTAGAAAAATCTCGTACGGGTGAAACAACATTAGAGGTTGTAGAAGGTTTACAATTTGATAGAGGTTATAAATCTCCATATTTTGTAACTGATAATAACGAAATGCAGGTTACATTAAATGATCCTTATATTCTTATCTATGATAAGCGTATTAGTACAATTAAGGATTTACTTCCATTACTTGAACGCGTATCAACTGAGAATAAATCTCTTTTGATTATTGCTGAAGACATTGATGGTGAAGCATTAGCTACATTAGTAATGAATAAAGCTCGTGGTGTGTTACAAGTATGTGCTGTTAAAGCTCCTGATTTTGGAGATCGTAGAGCTGCAATCTTAGAAGATATTGCTATTTTAACAGGCGGTACTGTAGTATCAAATGATAAAGGTATGACTTTAGCTAAATTAGATATTGAGTGGTTAGGTAAAGCTAGAGTAGCTACAATCAGTAAAGATACTACCACAATCGTTGATGGTAAAGGTAATGCTGATAAAATTGAAGAACGTATCTTAAACGTTAAATCACAAATCGATAAGCCAGAAACATCACCTTACGAAATTGAGAAATTACAAGAACGTTTAGGTAAGATGGTAGGTGGGGTTGCAATCATCAATGTTGGTGGTGGTAATGAAATCGAAATCGAAGAAAAGAAAGATCGTGTTGATGATGCTTTACAAGCGACCAAAGCAGCACTTGAAGAAGGAGTATTACCTGGAGCAGGTATTGCATTGTTACAAGCTAGAAATTCAATCAGTAATAGAGACAATAGCGACTTTGGTAAAGGTGGACAAATAGTATTTAAAGCATGCCAAAACCCATTCAATCAGATTTTAACTAATGCTGGTGAAGATGCTTTCCATTGGTTGATTGACTTGTACAACACTAAAAATATGGTTCCAAACATTACTGATGGAACAATAGTAGATGCATTCGAATCAGGTATTATTGACCCAACCAAAGTAGTGCGTTGCGCTTTAGAAAACGCAGCAGCTGCAGCAGTTACATTACTTATGACTGAATGTGTTATCCATGAAAAACCTAATGAAAAGAAGGATGACATGGGTGGAATGGCAGGATTTGGAATGTAAATTGATAAAAAATAAGTTATGAACAAACAACATACTCTCTGGATAGAGAAATATAGATCACAAACATTAGAACAATACATCGGCAATGATGCGGTTAAAACCCGCATCGCTGATTGTATTGCTAAGAACGATATACCCCATTTCATATTCGCTGGTAGTGCAGGTACAGGTAAAACCACATTAGCTAAACTAATTGTGGGAAACATTCAATGCGACTATCTTTACCTTAACGCCAGCGATGAGAATGGAATTGACGTTATTAGAGATAAAGTAAAGGGATTTGCATCAACAGCATCCTTCCAACCTATTAAGGTTGTAATATTAGATGAAGCGGATTTTCTAACTCAACCCGCTCAAGCAGCTCTTCGTAACATAATTGAAGAGTATTCAGCATACACTCGTTTTATTCTTACATGTAATTATTTAGAGCGTTTAATTGAACCACTTCAATCACGTTGTGAAATTCATATGTTAAAACCACCAACTAAAGGAGGCGTTGCAAAGCATTTATGCTTAAACGTTCTTGATGTTGAAGGTATTACTTATGATATGAAAGATATAGCTCAGGTAATTAATATATTTTATCCTGATGTACGTTCTATTCTAAAAACATTACAACAATGTTCTCAAAGTGGTACTTTAGTTGTCGATACTATAGATGATAATTGGTGTAAACAATTAATTCAAATACTAAATAAACGCGATAAGAAAGCGTGGTATGAAATTAGGCAGTTGGTAGCTGACTCGCAAGTAGATGATTTTCAAACCGCCTATCGTTATATGTTTGAGCACTTATCTGAATTTAGTTATGGTCATGATGCTGAATTATCTGTTATATTAGATGATTTTATCTGGAGAGCAGGTGTAGTGCCTGATAAAGAAATTAACTTTGCTGCTTGTATAGCCAAAGTATTAGAAACAAACAAAAAACAAATATTATAATGGATCAACAAATGAACCTAAACATTGGTTTAGATAAAACGTCACCAATATCTTGTAACAAGTGTGGTAGTCAGGTCTTCCAAGAAGGAGTATTGCTTAGAAAAGCATCTCGATTATTAACAGGAACAGCACAAGATGCTTTAATTCCTATTCAAGTATTTGCTTGTATGAGTTGTGGTAATGTAAATGAAGAATTCTTACCATTACAAATGAGACAACAAGCTACACCTAAAGAAGAAACTATTGAACCTGAGGTTGAAGAAGAAAATAAAGGTGGTAAAATAATAACATTTTAATTATGATGATATCAATAACATTGCTTTTAATAGCAATATCAAACGCTATTACTGCGTATTACGGAGCTAAAAGATCAGATAAACTACAAGAACAAATTGATCAGTTAGAATACAGAACTAGTAATTTAAACAACTGGGCTGTTAAGCATGCTGAATTGGCAACAGAATCCTCTGCTAACTTAGATAAACAAATTAAATCTCAGTACAGTCATTTCACAAGCCGTATGGATAAGTTGAAAAACGACGTATTACAGAATAACAAAACTTACTAATGAATATATTTGATCATATTAAGAATATCACTACTAATAAGGAACCATACCTAGGTGATGAAGGTTGGAACAACTGGATGATTAATCGTTATCTAAGTATGGATCCTGATTACTGTGAAGTAGTTAATATTGTTCAGAAAAATACTTGGCAAATGAAAGGTGAGTACCTATACAACCTGTATAAGGATCTTATACCAAAACAATACAAGTATCTTAAGTATATTAAATCAACTAAGAAAAAAGATTATGATGCTGGCGATGTAGAGGCAGTATCGTTATACTTTGAAGTTAGTAAGAAGGAAGCTAAGGAATATATTTCAATGCTATCTAAAGATGAATTAAAAAATATAACACAACAAATCAATGGTAATTAAAGAATATCACTACGCGGAGCGTGAAAATGGAGAGGTAGTACAATTAGATTCAGTTGTTAGCTCAATTATAAATCAATTTACAACAAGAGCCCTTATGGGTAAGGATAAATATGGTGTTGATTTAGATCGTACTGATTTATCTATACTTGAATGGATCGAACATGCTAAACAAGAGCATATGGATGCTATCTTGTATTTGGAAAAAATTAAACAGGAAATTAGTGGCAAAGAAAAAGTTATCTGAGGTTGAACTTAAGATAAAGAATTATCAAGCTCCTGAAGTTAATCCTGCGTTTCATAAAACTGTATCTTATTCTCAATTCTCAATGTGGGACTCATGTCCCCATAAGTGGTATCTTACCTATGTGGAGAATAAACAACCCTACCAGGCCAGCATTCACACCGTATTTGGAACCGCATTCCATGAAACAATACAATCATATCTTGAGGTAATGTATAATGAAAGTGGAGCTAATGCAGATAGAATGGATCTTGAAGCATTATTCCAGGAAAATTTCTCTAAAGTATATTCTAAGGAATATAAGAAAATGGGAGCGCATTTTACAACACCTCAGGAAATGGGTGAGTTCTATGAGGATGCTGTTGCTATTCTTCAATTCATTAAGAAAAATAGAAATAAATTATTTACTATTCGTAGAGTAAAGTTATTAGGTATTGAGATACCATTAATGATAAATGTAGCTAATAATATATTTTTAAAAGGATTTATTGACTTTGTATTATATGATGAAGATTTAGATAAAATTTATATATATGATATCAAAACATCAACACGAGGATGGGGAGATAAAGAAAAGAAAGACGATAGTAAAATTGCTCAAGTGTTATTATACAAGGAGTACTTTTCAAAACAATTTGGGACGGATATTGAGAAAATCGAAGTCGAATTCTTTATTGTCAAGCGAAAAATTTACGAACAATCTGAGTACCCAATCCCCCGTGTCCAATCCTTTAAACCAGCAAGCGGGAAAAATAAGCGTAAACAAGCAGTAGAAAATTTCCAATCATTTATTAAAGATTGCTTTGATGAATTTGGTAAACCCCAAATAAAGTCGTATCTTAAGAATGTAGGTGAAAGTGCATGTAAGTGGTGTCCTTACAACGATAAACCAGAACTTTGCGATAAGATTGCAGCTTCCTAAAGATTTATATATTTATATCCGAATATATAAAATCCAAAATTATGGCAGAAAAAATGCAACTAACTAGTGTAAAGGTGCCTGAATCGTTATTTGAAGAATTTAAAATAGCATGTGTTAAACATAAATTCAGTATTCAGAAATTAACGGAGCGCGCAATGTATTTGTACTTAACGGATGAAGAGTTCCGCAAAACAGTACATAACCAATTAAACACACAATTGAAAAAAGAAGACTAATTACGTTATGAAAGAAGGTTATATTAAACAAGAGGATAGAAAGAAAATCCTATTACTTTGCGATGATATAAGAATGACGAGCGGTATATCTACCATGGCTAGAGAAATAGTGGTAGGTACCGCTCATCGTTTTAATTGGGTAAATTTAGGTGGTGGAATTAA
>JACCDX010184058.1_pt1 | contig 18331 bp, 15 predicted proteins | sample 7449681 | NCBI WGS metagenome assembly JACCDX01 (sample SAMN15323450, study PRJNA562643) | freshwater metagenome | isolation source: river surface water | place: USA:Blue River Watershed | collected 2017-08-18
CGGCTATCTTCAATCTCGTTAACCGCACAACCCGCAAACTGGTCTGTAGTGGTATTTCTTATGCAATTCCCGCTTGTCTGAATCGCATGCATCTCCACTTCTGCCAAATGTGCAAGGATGTCAGGAACATCCGCAAGTGCAGGCCAATTAAATTGAATATTTTGTCTGGTGGTAAAATGCCCATAACCCTTATCGTAATTATCGGAAATATATGCAAGCTTTCTCAGTTGCTTGCTGGAAAGCATGCCATAAGGGATGGCAACTCTAAGCATTGGGGCAAGACGCTGCACATACAGCCCATTCTGCAAACGAAGGGGTAGAAACTCCGTTGTAGCGAGCTCACCTCTCAGAAATCGCTCAGTCTGGTGCCGAAATTGTGCGATGCGATCTGCAAGCATCTGATGGTCATAGTTGTCGTATCGATACATGATTTTGGATTAAAGTCCGATGGTTCGGAGTGAAAATAGGCCGCAATTGTAAAGCAAGTCCTACAAATTGTACTAGCAGGACCGGATAATAGAGCCAAGCGGTGATTATTTCGAAAATGTTACTGGTGCAAGTTTCACTTGATTATGCGCACCGAGTCATTAAAATGCGCCACTGTTTTTCAATTCCCGCAAACCCTTAAGTTCAGCAAAATTGGAATAAAGATATGAGCCATCACGACGATCATGTGAAATCACCACTCGATTACGAAGAAATGGACGCAAACAGCCGCGCAGATGCCATTGCAATGTTTTCCTTGGTCATCATCATTGTGACAATCGCAGTTTTTTTCGCGAGCCGTTAATGTAATCGCGCTTACTGCTGCCGCTCAACATACGCACGACGCGGGGCTCGGCACGTCAGTTATGGAAGCACCAGGTTCACAATAGTAGCCAAAACAGCTATGAATATCGCCGTGAATATCAATGCGGCCACCACAAATCCCGTTATCGAACCGCTTGCGAAATCGCGCTCCTTGTTCGCCTTATTTTGGACTCCGAAACTGGCCTGCATGACACTTAGAAGCATACGCCAGAATGGTATCTTAACTTTCTCGCCATCCTTCGAAGGCTCTTCTCTATCACTCATTCCTCACCTCCCGTAAATTCTCTTTAGCTACTCAGATTAGACTTGGTGTCAACAATTTGCTGACTTCCTCGATAGTTAGCCCTTTGCGCTCAGCCATGGACTGAACCTGATCAGTATCGATCTTGCCGACAGCGAAATAACGCGCCTCAGGGTTGGCAAAGTAGAAGCCACTAACGCTAGCAGCAGGACTCATTGCATAACTCTCAGTAAGATTCATCCCGATATGTGCCGGAACCTCGAGGAGATTAAACAATATCTCCTTATCTGAGTGCTCTGGACATGCCGGATATCCCGGCGCGGGGCGTATGCCTAGATACTGCTCTTTGATTAGCTCTTCATTACTCAAGTCCTCGTTAGCGGCATATGGCCAAAACTCCCTGCGTACACGTTGGTGCATATGTTCTGCAAATGCTTCTGCAAGTCGGTCGGCCAATGCTTTGACGAGGAGAGCGTTGTAGTCGTTGTGTTCTGCCTCATATTTCTGAACCAGAGCATCGACACCAATACCAGTGGTAACAGCAAATCCGCCCAAATAGTCCGCTTGTGCACTTGCCTGAGGGGCAACGAAGTCAGACAAGCACAGATTAGGGATACCGTCTGCCTTTACAGACTGTTGGCGCAGGAAGTTGAATCGAGCAATCTGTGAGGTTTTGGACATATCCGCATAAAGGACTACGTCATTTACTCCGACTTGAGCAGCAGGCCAAAAACCAATGACTGCCTGCGCCTTAATTAATTTTTTCTCCACTATTTCATGCAGCATACTCTGAGCATCGCGAAATAACTCCCGAGCAGCCTCACCAACGACTTCGTCACTCAATATGGCAGGGTACTTTCCAGCCAGACTCCAGGTTATAAAGAATGGCGTCCAATCGATATAGGGGATCAAGACCTCCAAAGGGTAGTCATCGAAAACTCTTTTACCCAGGAACTGGGGCGTCGTCGACTTAAATTTCTGCCAATCCAATTTGAGCGCATTTTCGTTAGCCTGTGCAAAACTGATTATATTCTTGCGTGTATCCCTGCTAGCGTTGCGAGCGCGCACGGCATCATAGTCTTCGTGAACTTTGCGCTTAAATTCTACACCGCCGTCTTCGCTTAGCAGATTACTTACCACTGTCACACTTCGTGATGCATCGGGCACGTAGATAGTCGCGTTATTATGATAATTCTGTTCAATCTTGACTGCGGTATGTGCCTTGGACGTAGTTGCTCCCCCGATTAAAAGCGGAATTTTCAATCCCAAGCGTTGCATTTCCTTGGCAACATGAACCATTTCGTCAAGGGACGGGGTAATAAGTCCACTGAGACCTATAATGTCGACTCTTTCATCGATTGCTGTCTGCAATATGCGTTCACAAGAGACCATTACTCCAAGATCTACAATCTCATAGTTGTTACAGCCCAGTACTACTCCAACTATATTCTTCCCAATATCGTGAACATCGCCTTTCACGGTAGCGAGCAGAATCTTACCCTTAGCCTTCACTTCTCTGCCGTGCTTGCGCTCTTCGATATATGGCAGCAGATAGGCAACAGCTTGCTTCATGACGCGGGCACTTTTCACTACTTGGGGCAAGAACATCTTGCCACTACCAAACAGGTCTCCGACGATGTCCATGCCTGCCATCAACGGCCCCTCAATTACCTCTATAGGTTCAGCAAACTGTTGTCTTGCTTCTTCTGTATCCAACTCGATATAGCGAGTAATGCCCTTCACTAAAGAGTGGGCTATACGTGAACTGACATCTGCCTCTCTCCAACTCAGATCTTCCTGGCTCTCAGTATTTGTCTCACCGCTATACTTGCGGGTAATTTCCATTAAACGGTCCGTTGCGTCTTGACGGCGATTTAAGATGATATCCTCAACGCGCTCTTTGAGTTCGGCAGGGATCTGATCATAGACTGCAAGCTGGCCTGCATTCACAATTCCCATGCTCAGACCTGCCCTAATTGCGTGGAACAAGAACACAGAATGAATGGCTTCCCTAACTATTTCATTACCTCGGAAAGAGAATGAAACATTGCTGACACCACCCGATATCAGGGCATATGGGAGTTCGCGCTTGATATACTTACAACTTTTGATGAAGTCGACAGCATAGTTGTTGTGCTCCTCAATTCCCGTCGCCACGGCGAATATATTCGGATCGAATATGATGTCTTCAGGGGGAAAACCAACTCTCGTTACAAGAATGTCGTAACTTCTCTTGCAGATGGCGCATTTCTTTTCAAAAGTATCTGCCTGACCTTGCTCATCGAAAGCCATTACGACTACCGCGGCGCCATATCTCATGCAAAGTCGTGCTTTGCTGATGAAATCTTCTTCTCCCTCCTTGAGACTTATGGAGTTGACTACTCCCTTTCCTTGGATGCATTTCAACCCCTCCTCAATAATCTCCCATTTGGAAGAGTCAATCATCACTGGAACACGGCTGATGTCGGGCTCTGTTGCTACAAGACGAAGGAAATGCGACATGGCGGCCTTGGAATCAAGCATCCCTTCGTCCATGTTAATGTCGATAATTTGTGCGCCGGACTCTACCTGCTGCAGTGCTATATCTAAGGCACTGGCGAAATCACCGTCCCTTACAAGCCTTGCAAACTTCTTGGAGCCTGTGATATTCGTTCGTTCACCGATATTCACAAATAGAGAATCTCGAGTTATGTTGAACGCTTCCAGTCCGCTGAGGCGGCACGCGAGTGGTATTTGTGGGATCTGCCGCGGCCTGTGCCGTGAAACTGCCTGCGCAATGGCACGAATGTGAGAGGGGGTTGTCCCGCAACAACCCCCGACGATATTAAGAAATCCACTTTGTGCAAACTCCTCTATAATCTCTGCCATTTCACGTGCACTTTGATCATATTCGCCAAATTCATTAGGCAGCCCAGCATTCGGGTGCGCTGAGACATAGGTGTTGGCTATTCGGGAAATTTCTTCGATATGTGGACGTAACTGGGCTGCACCTAACGCACAATTAAATCCGATAGAAATTGGTTTGGCGTGTGCAACAGAATTCCAGAAAGCCTCAACAGTCTGTCCTGAAAGCGTCCTTCCACTTGCATCGGTGATTGTCCCCGATATCATGATTGGCAGGATTTTTCCCAGGGCAAACATCTGCTCCTGAACTGCGAAGATCGCTGCCTTGGCGTTTAGGGTATCAAAAACCGTTTCAATCAAGAGTATATCTACGCCCCCCTTGATCAACCCCTCAGCCGCAATTTTGTAATCTTCAACCAGTTCATCAAAAGTGACGTTTCGAAAAGCCGGGTCATTCACATCCGGTGAAATGGAGCCTGTCCGGCTTGTTGGGCCTATGACACCCGCTACAAACCGCGGTTTATCTGGGGTAGTCTGACTTATTTCATCGCATACAGAACGCGCGAGTCGAGCTCCTTCATAGTTGAGCTCATAAGCCAGAGATTGAAGTCCGTAATCCGACTGTGATATCGATGTCGAGTTAAACGTATTCGTTTCAACTATATCCGCGCCGGCGAGCAGGTAATTACGATGAATCTCACGAATCACAGCTGGCTGAGTCAGTGTCAGTAGATCGTTGTTGCCGGCAAGATCAACCGTACTGCTCTTGAAACGCTCCCCTCTGAAATCAATCTCTTTAAATTTATGTCCTTGAATCATGGTACCCATGGCACCGTCCAATACAAGAATACGCTGCTGCAACGCCATTTGAAGAGATTGGTTCGACACTATATTTGACATGGTTTGACTCTCGTTGACTGATGACCAATTCAGATCATGCCGGCGTAAAAAAGTGTGGCATTCTATCAGATGTATGTCACATCGGCATCGTTGCACTATCTAATGCAACAACTCCATAAATAGCTACCTGCTCTTATACAAAGCCCAAATAACCAACTAAATTACTCTAGTATTTATCTTCAGATACACATAGCGTAAACTGCGCCCAATTTGAATTGACTAGGCAGTGGGGCCCTCTATGATCAATATTACGGAATCGGCGCAGGAGTACCTTGCAGAATTATTAAGAAAGCAGGATTGCGACGGTATTGCAGTCAGGATATTTATATTGGACGCCGGCACCCCAAAAGCGGAGACCTGCATTTCATTTTGTCGGCCGGGAGAGGCGCAGGAAACCGATGAAATTAGGCAGTATGCGAGTTTCAATGCCTACTTGGAACAGCGCAGCATTCCATACCTAAAGGATGCGGTAGTGGACTATGCAAAGGATTCGATGGGCGGGCAACTCACGATCAAAGCACCCAATTCAAGGCTGCCTCAAATAGGGCAAGATAGTTCCCTGGAGGACCAGGTCAATTACGTACTTTATAATGAAATTAATCCTTCTCTCGCGGCTCATGGCGGAGTCGTCACATTGGAGGAAATATTCGACAGCTCAGTTGCGGTTTTGAAATTTGGCGGTGGCTGCCAGGGGTGCGGAATGGTGGACCTGACTTTGAAAGAAGGCGTGGAGAAGACACTTAGAGAGAAGATTCCGCAGCTGACTGAAGTCAGGGACATAACGGACCACACCAAGAGGGAAAACGCTTACTTCAAGTAACATTGCATTGACCTCATTGGTATCGCTGATTGAAGCACTATCCCGGGTAGCGAGCATCCAACAGCTTGTATAGTTTATCAGGGTATGAATTATCTCGTGGGTCAAGGTGATTCATAACTTCTACAAGGTGTTCATTGTCTTCTTTTCCATGCCACTCTTTGAGGTAACTGCCGTCTTTATAGCCGTGATCTTGCCGAAAAAAATTCAATACATTCTTACCAACGTACTGCTGAAACAATATTCCCCAGTCCATTTTGCAGTCTAACAACAATGCGCTGAAAAGCCCCAGCTCGATTCGTCTTGAAACCGAAACGCCAATAAGGAGTTCAAGCTTGGCTATGAGACTGAGTGATGAAAGTTGATATACTTTACCATCAAATTCAATTTGTTCGCATTCCCCAAGTTTGTCATTCACAGACATCAATAACTGCGTTGCAGCATTCTGGTCATTATGGGTTTCAATCAAAATTGCAGACAAAATAAAGTGCCATATATCGACGATTTCCATCTGTAATTGCGCTATGTCACAGTCTTGTTTCTTCCACCATTTCCATCCGTAATGCTCTATTGCTTCAGCTCCCTCAATTATCACTGCGCGTAAGTAAGGATAACCCTCCTTGATCCAGTCGACGCATATCTTCGAATTCATTTGGGACTGCATTGACAGCATTAATTGAGCGTGGTTGGAGGAAAGAACTTTCATAAGAGACCTGATTAACAATCGGAAGCTGGTTCGTGGGGCAAGATAGTTGCAGTATATATGTGTCAGGAGGTTCGCTGATCTAACAAAGATAATGCTTCCAGCATTTCTTTGCGGCTTCTTAACATATCGTTGTAAGCCACCCTTGCGTCAATGACCAACTGATTGGCAGAATCGTCTTTCTCCAGTTCAGCAAGCCAGCCCTCAAGAATTTCGATTTCACCGGACAACTGTGCCGTGCCTTCTTTAATGAGAGTTTGGTCGATCTTAACGTGCCTTGCGACTTTACGCTTTTCCCTAATTTCCATTTCCGGCCACCTCGGGCAATGCCATCGCAACTATTGTCTACAAATTGATGCCCTGAACTTCCCGGCATCATATCGGATGGATGTCTGTCCGACTGAGAGCTGCATCAAATATACGGAAGAGGGATAGCAAAAAAATGGGCATAATTAAGCAGTTATAAGCAACTCAGCGATAAAAGGCTCTCACACTTTGCTGCAACGGGCAAGTTTGGATGGGCGAATTATTTGACTACCTGAGACTTGAGCAAAAGAAGACCATAGACACGAACATCTTCAGCTGTTTCCATCTATTGCTTGCCAATATTCTGCGTACAGGGAGCGGACTCGACTATGTGATTCTGCGGCACCCCAATGACTGACGATTAACTTGGTGTCATTTGGAGCAAGCAGGCTTAGAAACTCAAAACCAATTTCAGAATATTTGAAAGGAATAGCCTGCCAGATATCACGGTTGCAGCCTCTTAATCGATTGCTTGGAATCGGCGAAAGCTCGCAGTTCTCACCGTAGAAAAAAGCAGCCAGAACTGCTGCGTTGTAAAGTAATTCCAACTCCCGATCAATCATACGGCCCGCTTTCAGTTGCTCTTTTATCATCATTCTGGCAATCACACAGCTTTGCTTGAAGGCGCCCTTTAAAGGGTATGCGCTAACGCAAATATCAAAAGCATCTTGAAGCTCTCCTCGTTTCTTCAATTCACGTACCAATGCAAGCCAAGAAACGCTTTCCTGAATGGGTCGCGACTGACGGTCTTTAACTTTCGACGTCCTCACTTTACTCGTTGGAGTTTTCGAACTACTGCTCGCAACCCCGAGGATATCCTTTTCAGGATCAACCAATTGAGAGACACCAACATCCAGTTTCAAAGGGGGGAGGGGAGATGAAAGATCTGCATAAGATAGAGATTCGCGTTTCCTAAACTTATGCAAAAGGAAGACTGCCAGTATTAACATCAGGACAGTGCCCAGAAATACTAAAACGTTCGACATTTCAAAGACTACCTGTATTCGGTGATGACAGTGTGAGCAACGGACATGATAATGCCGAATGACCGTAATAGTCTCGACTAGAGTGGCTTTACCAATCTGTTCGACCGACGCCAAAAAGCTTGGTGAGCAGCATGGCTCAGCCATATAATGGCTGGTCACTGCTTGCACGGCGCAGCCGATCAATTTAAGCCAAGTAGGGATAAGAGATTAAAGTTTTAAAAAAGTTTACGTTTCCCCTTGACGGGGGGCGGGAAGCTTCTTAAGATACGCCGCCTTCTGTGAGAAGACAGAAGATAAATCGACTCTAGTCCCCTTCGTCTAGAGGCCTAGGACACCGGGTTTTCATCCCGGCAACGGGGGTTCGAAACCCCCAGGGGACGCCAAATTAAAAAGCCTGACATTGTCAGGCTTTTTTTTTGCTTGATAAAAGAGCCCGTTAATCTAATAACGGCCTAAAGTAGCTTGCACTAACAGTGCGCTGGCCATCTCACAAGATCTGCTTTTCTAAACATCGCCTCGGGCAGTCGTCATGATGAACGCAATCTCTTTACAGGAACTGCACAAAACATACGCTAATGGACATCAGGCTCTGAAAGGGATCAACCTTGAAGTAGAGGAACAAGATTTCTTTGCACTTCTCGGACCTAATGGCGCTGGAAAGTCTACCTTAATAGGAATTATTTCGACGCTTGTCCGACAATCATCTGGAAAGATCTTTGTGTTTGGCAAAGATATGGAAACGCACTCCTATTCGGCCAAACTAGACTTTGGTGTAGTGCCTCAAGAGATCAATTTCAGCCCGTTTGAGAAGGTCGCCGACGTCGTAATGACCCAAGCTGGCTATTACGGCCTTCACAGATCATTGGCACGAGAAAGAACTGAAAAATACTTGCGGCAACTCGGTTTATGGGACAGGCGAGACAATCGCTCTCGCATGCTGTCCGGAGGGATGAAAAGACGCCTAATGATCGCAAGAGCGCTAGTTCATGAACCAAGACTACTTATACTGGACGAGCCAACCGCCGGAGTTGACATTGAACTGCGTAGATCAATGTGGGATTTCTTGCAGGAAATCAATAGAGAAGGCACGACAATTATTCTGACTACGCATTATCTGGAGGAGGCAGAAACTCTTTGTCGAAATATTGCCATCATCGATGATGGCAGGATATCCGAAAGAACCAGCATGCGAAATTTTCTAAGTACATTAGAAGTGCAAACCTTTATATTTGAAACTCAATTCGAAATTGAAATGCATACTTTTAATGACTCTGATATCGAACGTTGTCGAATTCTTGACTCACACTCATTTGAAATAGACGTCATGCCAGGCGAGGACATAAATAGTATCTTCACTAATTTATCGAGATTGAATATTTCTATAAAAAGCTTGCGCAACAAGACGAATAGACTGGAACAACTCTTTCTTTCCAGAATGAAAGTATCGAAGACCAATGGTGAAGGCTTATAAGCAATGTCAAGTCGTAAGAAATACGTAGCATTTGAGACTATCTTTATTAAAGAGGTGCGGAGATTTACAAGGATATGGGTGCAGACTCTTGTCCCGCCAGCCATTACAATAGGTCTTTACTTGCTGATATTTGGCAATTTAATAGGCTCACGCATTGGAAATATGGGGCCGCATAGCTACATAGAATTCATCGTTCCTGGACTAATCATGATGGCAGTCATTCAGAATTCTTATGCGAACGTTGTATCCTCTTTCTTCAGTCAAAAATTTCAAAGAAGTATCGAAGAGTTACTTGTCTCGCCAATACCAAACTATGTAATCCTTGCTGGATTTATCGCTGGTGGTGTGACGCGCGGACTGGCAGTTGGGGTAATAGTTTTAATGATGTCTTTCGTTTTTACAGATTTTAAGATCTACAACTTGCCAATTACTTCTTTAATCATTTTTCTAACAGCCGTGATATTTTCATTGGCAGGATTTATTAACGCACTATATGCCAATAATTTCGATGATATTTCAATTGTGCCAACATTTGTGCTTACACCTTTGATATATCTCGGCGGAGTTTTCTACTCCGTCGATCTATTGCCAGAAGCGGGAAGGCATCTATCGTCTTTGAATCCGATTTTCTATATGGTTAATGCATTCCGCTTCGGAATTCTCGGATCATCCGATGCCAATATCTATTGGTCAGTGGTGATGTTACTTACATTTAGCGTTCTTCTTACAACAACTTGCATTATTTTGTTGCAGAGAGGGACAGGACTTCGACATTAGCAGGGGTCACAGGGGTATATGAGCAGGAATCCGCTAGGCTTAAGTACGTCGTACTCAAATAAGTACGAGCCAGATTTACTGTTTGCAATTCCCAGGCAGGACAATCGAAAGAGTCTTGGCCTAAGCTCAGAAAGACTACCTTTTTCTGGCTATGACGTTTGGAGAGCTTACGAACTCTCATGGCTTAACTCCAGAGGAAAGCCAGTTGCAGCAATTGGTGAATTTATAGTCCCGTGTGAATCTAAAAATATCGTCGAATCCAAATCTTTAAAGCTATATCTCAACTCAATGAATCAAACTCAATTCTCAGATATCACCTTTGTTGAGCAACTCATAAAAGGTGATTTAAGTCGAATTGTAAACGCCGATGTCAATGTACGGTTGATACCCGTCGCAAGGCATAGGGCCTTGGACGTCGCAGAACCTGAAGGAATCTGTATTGATCACGCTGACATTGAAATATCAAGTTATCAACCGTCGCCGCACTCTCTCTTGTCAAGTAGACGCAAAATTGTTTCAGAGACTTTGTACAGTGAACTATTCAGATCCAATTGTCCTGTAACATCTCAGCCTGATTGGGGTACTGTTGTTATCAGCTATCGTGGAAGCGCGATCGATCGGGCAGGATTGCTTGCCTATCTTGTTTCGTACCGGTTACACGAAGGCTTCCATGAAGACTGTACTGAACAAATATATCTGGACATCATTGCTCGATGCACAGTGGAGAGTCTGCGAGTATCCATAAACTTCCTGCGACGAGGCGGCATAGAAATCAACCCAGTCAGATTAAGTTCCGCAACAGCGCCTGATCTGTGCTTCCCGCGATTTATACGTCAATAGTAGGCAAGCTTGTATTCAAGCGCGCATTGTTATAGAGTGGCGCGCCCTCAAAATGACTATCGATGGGTAGATATTGAGATAACGGTGAGGTGTCCGAGTGGCTGAAGGAGCACGCCTGGAAAGTGTGTATACGGAAACGTATCGAGGGTTCGAATCCCTCCCTCACCGCCAATAAAAATGTCACCCCTCGTCACGGCTATCTGCCCCTTGCCTTTACGCAATATTCGTATGGCTATCTCGCATAAACGCCTGATAATAGACGCTTTCAACGAATAAGAACCTTGCTCGATTTGGTTGCCCGTACGTTATGATTTGTGAATTCGATGGGTAATCTCTCACCAGTCTACACTTGATTAATGCCTGCAAATTCAACATAATGCGTAAACGTAGTTATCGTAGTTTACGCTTCTGCGCTTTATGGTATCTCTTGCCGGCCCCCTCGCAATGATAGGCCGTGAACCCCGCCAGGCCCGGAAGGGAGCAACGGTAACGGCTGATTCATGTGCCGTGGATCGGCTGGCAGGAGATACCTCCAATTTACGTTGTGTTCTGCTCGTTCCGGCGATTCGGGAAATAGAGACTCTAGACTCTGGATGTCACTGAAAGCCCACCCTTGTTAATTCAACCATTGAATCGAGCTCGGATCATTGAACGGAAAAAAATGACTTATCAGGTATTGGCGAGAAAATGGCGTCCAAAGACATTCAGCGATATGGCTGGCCAAGAGCATGTACTTCAAACCCTGATTCACGCTCTGAACAACAATCGTCTTCATCATGCCTATCTCTTTACCGGCACTAGAGGCGTCGGAAAGACTACTATTGCGAGGATATTCGCAAAGTGTCTTAACTGTGAACTGGGAGTCAGTTCTACTCCATGCGGTAGATGTGCCTCTTGCATGGAGATAGCTGAGGGGCGATTTATTGATTTGATTGAGGTCGATGCCGCGTCAAAGACAAAGGTCGAAGACACTCGAGAGTTGCTGGATAACGTTCAATACGCTCCCTCGCGCGGACGTTATAAAGTATATCTGATCGATGAAGTACATATGCTATCTCAGCATAGTTTCAATGCGCTTCTTAAAACTTTGGAGGAGCCTCCGCCCCATATTGTCTTCCTGCTGGCTACAACTGATCCGCACAAACTCCCCATTACGATTCTTTCGCGTTGTTTGCAGTTTAGCCTCAAGAACCTTAGCCCCCAAAAGATAGTAGATTATCTTCGCTCTGTTCTGATTGCAGAGCAGTACAGCTTTGAAGAATCCGCACTTTGGATTATTGCTAAGGCTGCTCAAGGAAGTATGCGAGACGCACTTACTCTTTTGGATCAAAGCATTTCATTTTGTGCAGGCAAAGTAAGCGAAGCAGATGTCAGTGTACTGCTTGGAACACCGGACCAAGTGTTATTGGTTAAAGTACTCGAAGCAATCAACCGTGCAGATGCAGCTGCTCTTCTAGATTGCATCAACACAATTTCTGAGCGGTCATTTGATTATTTCCTCTTTCTGGAGAGCCTGTTATCTACGCTTCACAGGATAGCAGTAGCGCAGTTGGTGCCTGGCGGTGTTGACAACAGTCAGGGGGATAGGGAGCAGATTGTAGAGCTGGCACGAAATTTCACTTCTGAGGATATCCAGCTGTATTACCAGATTGCGTTGAGCGGGAAACAGGACATTGCTGCTTCTCATGATCCACGGATCGCTTTCGAAATGCTAATGCTTCGGATGTTGGTGTTTTCTCCACAAGCGCTCCCGCAAGGAGAACCCACGCTTAATTCTACCCAGATAAGGATAACAACAGAAACTTCGTTGTCATCATCCGATCAAGAGTTGATTACAGAAAAAAAAAAGCCTGAATACCTGAATAGCTCTACAGCAACATTAGAATCCTCCAACACAATTTTAGAGACGCATGAGAGCGCCTCTACCGACACTTTGCAGATCAAGGCTGAGAATTGGATTAAGATTGTTGAGGAAGTGGGGATGACAGGAATTACTGGGAATTTATTGGCTAATTGTGTGATCAAATCTGTAGAAGGCAACCGACTTCTATTAACCTTGGACGAATCTCAAAGCTCTCTGTTCAATATGGAGCATGAAAAGAGAATTTCTCAATCATTATCCCGTTATCTTCGTTACGACATTGAAGTAGATATTTCTTCGGGAACGCTGGCAACGCAGTCTCCTGCGCAATTCAAACAACGTCAGCGCGAGGAGAGAATTCTCCAGTCCTTGAATATCTTCGAAAATGATGAAAACGTTCAAGAAATTTTGCGGACTTTCTCCGCTCAGTTGGTGCATAGAAGCGTCTCCGCAACTCACGAGAATAAATAATGACCGACATAAATGAACTAATGAAACAAGCAGTGAAAATGCAAGAGCAGATGCTGAATGCTCAAAAGGAAGCTGAGGCGCTGGTTCTTATCGGCGAATCTGGAGCTGGCCTGGTTAAGGTACATATGAACGGCAGACATAATGTTAGGCAGGTAGTTTTGGATTCTGCCCTTATGAATGAAGACAAAGAGGTAATTGAAGACCTTATAGCTGCCGCAATCAATGATGCTGTTAAGAAACTCGAAGAACAGAATCGTAATCTCATTACAGGCATGACGGGCGGACTAAAAATGCCGGAAGGTTTCAAATTTCCCTTCTAGTTGAGCCTCAAGATTGGAGTATGACCTATATATGTTTTCCAGCCCGCTAATCGAGAAATTAGTCGACTCCTTCAGATGCTTGCCGGGCGTTGGTCCAAAATCAGCCCAGCGTATGGCACTGCATCTTCTGGAGCGTAATCGCTCCGGTGCGCAACAACTGTGCATGATACTTAGTGAGGCGCTCCAGAAAGTCGGGAATTGTGCTCAATGCCGCACATTAACAGAAGATCCAATTTGCAGAATTTGTTCGAGCAGTACACGTAACTCCAGATTGCTTTGTATTGTAGAGTCACCCGCCGATGTCAATGCAATAGAACAGACTGGTAGCTACAAAGGTCTCTATTTTGTGTTAATGGGGCATCTCTCACCAATAGATGGAATCGGCCCCGAGCAAATCGGCATCCCTGCGCTAATTGAATTACTACGCATCAAGCAAATTGACGAAGTAATTTTGGCCAGTAATCCTACTGTGGAAGGGGACGCAACCGCTTATTATATTGCCGAGCAGATTAAAGGCTTCAACCTGATCGTTTCAAGAATTGCTCACGGAGTTCCGATAGGGGGGGAACTTGAATTCGTGGACGGTGGCACACTCAGTCATGCAGTCAATGGCCGGCAGGTGGTTCGAAATCCATGAAACGTACGGCAGAAGCTCTTACCACACCGGTATTGATCACCGAAAATAGCGAGTTGATTCAACTTTGCGACAAATGGAATCGGTTATCGATACTCGCCTTAGATACTGAGTTTATCCGCATCGATACTTTTTTCCCAAAACTCGGGTTAATTCAAGTTTGTGACGACGAAGGCAGTTTTCTTCTGGATCCTGTTGCACTGACGGATTGGAGCGCGTTCATCTCAATTCTCAGCAATTCATCAATTACCAAGGTGCTCCACTCCTGTTCAGAAGATCTGGTTGTTTTTAAGGAGTTCTTTGGGCATCTGCCATCTCCTGTCTTTGATACTCAGAAGGCTGCAGCATTCCTGGGGTTTGGCTATAGCATAAGCTATCAAAACTTAGTCAAGGAAATTCTCAAGATCGAACTGAGCAAAGGAGAAACACGTTCGGACTGGCTTAGGCGGCCGCTAAGTGAAGAGCAATGCAAATATGCAGCACTTGACGTCGCCTATCTGCCTGAAATCTATCGCCACCTAAGAAAGTTGTTATGCGAGAAATTTCGACTTGATTGGTTTCAGGAAGAATGTGCCGAAATGGTAAATTCAGCTAATTCAGAGGTCAGCGAAACAAGCTGGGAAAGCAGTTACCAAAATATCGGAACTGCCTGGAAACTTGACGATAGCCAACTAGCAATCTTGCAACGCCTCTGCATCTGGAGAGAAAGAGAGGCCCGGAAGAGAGATAAACCCCGAAGTTGGATCGCGAAGGATTCTGATCTTTTTTGTTTGGCAGAAAGAACTCCGCAAGATAGAAGCTCTCTCCTAAACATAAGTGAGCTCTCGAAGTCACTTCTACACCGAGATTCCGACAACCTTCTTGAGATCATTAAAACAACACATCTTGGCGCCCCTTTGAAACTGACTGCTGTTGATCTCCCGCTTTCCACAGAAATGCGTGCGTACTTGAAGAAGTGCCAAGCAATTGTGCAACAGAAAGCGCATGAACTGAATATTGCCCCCGAAATGCTGGCCCGTAAGAAGCAATTGCTGCCCCTTGTAATCGAAGTCAGCAAGAGCAAGGAATTCATTTGGCCGGAATCACTTTCGGGGTGGCGTCAAGCAATACTGGAAACCGCTATGCGGCAAGCTTTGTGTTAGATCATTTTAGGCAAGATAGATTATGTCGAGGTAGTGTGTGACTGAAATAGAAAGATTTTGGGAAAAGCCTTTAGCTGAGCTTGATCGTGAAGAGTGGGAAGCACTCTGTGACGGTTGTGGTCGCTGCTGCTTAAAGAAACTACTCGATGATCAAAACGGAGAAGTTCACTATACAAGAGTTGTGTGTCGCTACATGGATCAATCCAAGTGTAGCTGCAGCGCCTACAGGAGACGCCAAGAGTTGGTGCCAGAGTGCCTGGTTCTTGATATTGAGATATTGCCGCAGTTGCACTGGATCCCTGATACTTGCGCATATCGCCTGCGATACGATGATAAACCACTTCCTGATTGGCATCCCCTGCTTACTGGGTCTAGAGATGCGATGATCGATAATGGAATCACTGTTACAGGCAAGACGATTTCAGAAGTCTACGTTCACGCAGATGGGTTGGAAGAACATATTGTACGCTGGGTTACGCCGGCATGTTAGACATCTACGATTACCTCATCGGCTGGGCAGTCTATATAGCAGCAGGGACACTTTGCTTCGTAATATTCTATCGCTTCACAGGAGTATTGCGCTTTAAGCCATTAGCTAACACCCTGCGTGCAATATTGATCTCTGTCATGTTTACCCCGTGGTACATTAGCCCGGAGGAAGATTTGCTTGCTCCAGCAATAGTTGTGATGGCTCTAGACTTAGTTACCATAGGGGGGACATCCTTTGTAAGGGCAATGGTTCCACTTACTTTATCGATTCTATTTGCAGTTGTTATTGCGCTTATCGGAAGAGTAGTCACGAACAAGTTCCGGAAACCAAAGAGAAGCCGCCCTGATTAATTAGATATATTGAAAACCCCAATTTAATAATGAAAAAATAGCTTGAGCGACAACTGCTGGCCACCGAACTTTACTAGCATTCAATACCGAATGAACTCGCCATGAAAGATTTGGTTAGGGTTCTAGACATCAAAACAGACAGGTATATAAAGGTGAACAAAGAACAACCATGGCAGATGAAGGGCGATCTGGACTCTGAGCTATTCTCCAGTCTGCCTGAGTTGTATGACTATGCTTGCAAGTTATATGCAGAAAAGACAGCCTTTTCTGCTCTTGGCAGCAAGATCACTTACTCACAATTGCAGGAGTACAGCGACGTATTCTCTCTCTACTTGCAATCAATTCCTTCATTGAAGCCAGGCGACAGGATCGCTATTCAGCTTCCTAACTTATTGCAATTTCCAATTGCTGCAATTGGCGCATTAAAGGCAGGATTGATACTTGTGAATACTAATCCTCTATATACCGCGCGGGAAATGAAACATCAATTTAAAGACTCAGGCGCTAAGGCCATAGTCCTATTAGCTAACTTCTGCAGCAAACTGGAAGAAATACTCCCTGACACTAGTATCGAGCTCGTTATAACAACCGAGCTTGGCGATATGTTGCCTCCAATCAAGCGCATAATCGTCAATTCCGTAGCGCGCCATATCCGACGCATGGTCCCAAAATACAAATTAGATAACGAGGTGCGCTGGGCATCTTTATTCAATCAGAGTTCTCAATCGACATCACATCGGAATGTCGATTCAGGAACAGATACTGCCATTATTCTTTACACAGGCGGGACTACTGGCGTCGCAAAAGGGGCAATGCTTACTCACAAGAATCTGCTGGCCAACATGATGCAATTAAGAGCTGTCAGCAAATCGGTAATTCGTGACGGTAAAGACACTATCATTGCTCCATTACCGCTGTATCACACATATGCATTTATGTTCCATTGTCTGACTATGATCTACGCCGGCAACCATAGTGTTCTAATTCCCAATCCTAGAGATATAAATGGACTCTTGAAGATAATGCGCCGTGTTAAGCCGAATGGGTTCGTAGGAATCAACACTTTGTATCTAGCGCTGTGCCGGCACAAGGATATCCATTCTGTTGATTTCAGTGACATGCGCTTTTCTGGTGCTGGCGGCATGGCGTTGACAGTAAACGTCGCAAATGAATGGACACGAATCACCAAGTGCGAAGTTTTTGAGGGGTACGGATTGACAGAATGTTCACCAGTAGTAACGGTCAATCCGCCTGGGCACGTTAAGCTTGGGACGGTAGGGCCTGCGGTTCCAGGAACTCAGATAAAGGTTGTGAACGATAACGGTGAAACTTTAGTGCATGGGGAGACCGGGGAGCTTTGGGTTAAAGGCCCGCAAGTGATGAAAGGCTATTGGCAGAACGCAGAAGCTACCGCCGAAGCAATGACAAAGGACGGCTGGTTCAAGACTGGTGATTATGCTCAAATTGATCACGAAGGCTATGTGAAAATAGTCGATCGAAAAAAGGACATGGTGATAGTTTCAGGATTCAACGTTTTCCCGAGCGAAATTGAAGAACTGGTCAACTCCCACCCGGAAGTATTTGAGAGCGCGGTGATCGGCATTCCCAATGAAAGAAGTGGGGAGCTCGTGAAACTCTTTGTAGTCCCAAAGACTATGTCCTTGACAAAGGAGCAGGTTCTCCAATTCTGCAAGCTAAACTTAACCCCATATAAAGTACCAAAAGAAATTGTGTTTGTTAAAGATCTTCCTAAATCCAACGTGGGGAAGATTTTAAGGCGTGAATTGCGTGAGCAGGAATTAAAAAATCCCACGGTTAGTTAAAGTGCATATCAATCAAAGTGAAGATGAGAAAGGAACTTTTTGGGTCGTGTTTGAAAGATTTGCTGCGGACGTAAGTAAGTGCCTTCTAAAGGATCAAGGAAGACTCAAGAATCAACTGGAAGGACTTCGTCGATTCAAGAAGGATCAAAAGGAGCTGGAATTACGCTTAGAAAAGCTATCCAAGGAAATAGTTTTCTCCATTGACGAAGTTAGGCGGCGCCGGGAATCAATTCCTCCAATTAGATATCCAGAACTCCTGCCTGTAAGTCAGAAAAAAGAGCTCATCGCAACCGCGCTAAAAAATAATCAAGTAATTATTTTGGCTGGCGAGACAGGGTCAGGAAAAACCACACAAATTCCAAAGATTTGTCTCGAACTTGGGTATGGCAGTAAGGGAATAATAGGTCATACACAGCCACGTCGCTTGGCCGCTCAAGCCGTAGCGAGAAGAATTGCCGATGAACTTGATGTAGAGTTTGGCAAGAAGGTAGGCTGTCAGGTTCGATTTTCCGATAAAACCACATCAGAGACGCTAGTCAAGTTAA
>JACCDX011330630.1_pt1 | contig 18329 bp, 22 predicted proteins | sample 7449681 | NCBI WGS metagenome assembly JACCDX01 (sample SAMN15323450, study PRJNA562643) | freshwater metagenome | isolation source: river surface water | place: USA:Blue River Watershed | collected 2017-08-18
ACACGCATACCTACTAACTCTTCACTAAGTTCGAAGGTAAAGTAAATGACATTTAAGCCTGCGAGAGCAAAATTAACACCAAGATTAGCCAAGAACAAGCTCTTACCACCGCCCGAGCCAGCACACCAAATATTGAGTTCGCCTCGCTTGAAACCTCCATAGAGTTTCTTATCGATACTAGGGTATCCAGTAGATATTTGACCATTATTATCTTTCAATTTCATTAAACGAGCACGGGGATCTGCCCAGTAGTCTGTGCCCATATCTTTGTTTAGACTAATCTGAATAGCGTCCTTGATTAGTTTTTCAACTGGACTGTATTCTCCCTTTTCCAGCATGTCTGCTGACTTTAGAATAGCACGTTCCAAACCTTTGTGCCTACTAAAGTTTTCAAACTCATCCATTAACCAATCATAGTTTTCTTTGGGTAATGTTACAGATTGAAAGTCAGTTTGACATGAAGCATTAACAATACTAACTTCAGGCATGACCTTGTAATCATCTACATACTTTGTGATGAAAGAGGATGCATCTTGATATCTCTTGTCAAAGTTTTCTGGGTCAAAAATATTTTGACATCGAACAAAAGTCTCTGCATCGGATAGGAACATCTCTAAATAGAGTTTTTGCATGTCTGCGTTATAGTTAGGTTTCGTCATCTTCTAGTGCTTCTAATTTCTTTTGATATAGTTTTATTTTTATCTCGTTAGTCTCTACATAGTGCAGAATACTGAATAAAGTATAAAGCCTGCCGTATTTTTTTACAGCATCCGCAGAGTCCTTTATGTCGTCTTCCCACTGCGGCATCGACACTGCCCAGCCTTGTTCGAGTGCATGTTGCACTAACTTAGCGCCAGGCTTATCTCTGTCAGGCAGTACAATAACTTTCTTGCCAAGGCGATTAATTCTAGCAATCTGCGTAGCGTTGGGCTCGTTAGTCATAATTGCTACGCCATCTATAGCAATAGCATCAAATTGGCCTTCAACTACAATTACATATTCTCTAGAGTCAGTCTGGCGATCAACATTGAATACATATCCGCTTTGACTGTCTGTGAGGTATTTGGGCTTACCAGGTTTGATTTTACGCCCGGTATAGCCCACTACCACTCCGTCCTGATAGAAAGGGATCATCACTCGATCGCGGTACCCGTTTTCACTAGACCACATCCAAGGATACCAGTCAAGTTCCATTCCTCTACCAGTAAGATAATCAACTACTGCTATTACTTCATCATTTGGCTCAGCCTCCAGCCATTCTAATATTGACCTACAGTCTCCCGGCAAAGTTCTGGGCTCTTGATGAAAGTTAATAGTGGGTTTAGCCACTGGTTGATCCTCTTTGGATCGCAATGCCTCAAGATTCAGTTTATTAATTTCATCACTTGGCATTCCCATCCAGTTGAATAAGCTCTTGGTATTCTTACTTAACAACCTTCCGGGTGTCCAGCCTGCTTTGAATCCACAGTTAAAACAATGATACTGGAATCCTTCGTTGCTGAACAGCACGCCACCACGCTTTCTTGTGTCTTGATGATCTCCATTGTGATGGCAACAGACTGCGTTAAAACTTATCCAGCCGCTAGGAGTTGTCTTCCTTTTAGGAGGCAAGAAAGTTTGTACGGAAGCCTGTATGAGATTCATACATATATTTTAGCTTCGCACAATTAGCTTGTCAATTTTTCCGTTAGGATAATAAGCCGTTCCGGGAGTAGGATTACCCGGCATTTCAGGACTGTAGAAGTTTAGTAGCCCAGGAAGATCGGAATTGTCCGGATACCATTTAACACGAACATCACTCCAAGTTCCTTCGGCATTGGCATAATCAACGCCGGTGAAGTTAGTATAAGTTTTGGTTTCTAAAGTTGCATAGTTACCGAAGTTCGAAGGAGCATTATCTAATGTTGCCTGCACTTCTACAGTTCCTGTATAGTTGGTAAAGTACATGGCAACGGTAGTCAATTGACTGGCTTCTGGATTAGCACGTAGGTTGCCGGAGTAAAATTCGTATCGGTTAGGTTCTACATCTCTATTGGCAAAATACTTGAAAGAAGTTGTTTCAATACCTGCATTTAATACTGGAACAAGATCGCCGGCTAGTCTTGCAGTGCCGTCAATACTGTAGTAGGTATTTGAATATGCAGGTAATCTTTCTCCGTCGCTATCTGCTAGTGTAACTGAAAACTTATAGTAACTGTTATGCAGTTCTCTTGTGTCGTTATCTGATAAAGATAGCAATGCAATACCTCTGGTTGCAGTTGTGACACCATCGTCTATAACCTCAAGTGTTTTCTGGACAACCATTCTATTTTGCTCAGCGTCGAACATTGAAAATACAAAATTATGATTGAAAGTAATTGAGGTGCCTGAATTGATGTCTGTAGTAATAGGAGATAAAAACTGGTCTAAGTCAGCATCGTATAGGGGATCTAAGTTGCTAAGAGTTAAGGTATTTGAATCAATTGCAGAAATATAAGTACCGGCAGACACATTATCGCTATTAACTGACATGCCTAGCTGAACATTGGATGCATCGGACACTACAAGAACATTGGATGCAGATGTTGCAGTTCCTACAGTTTCTGTGGATGCTAGTACCCTGACACGTTTTTGATCAGAGTTCATAAACTGAATTTGCACTTTATTCTTCATGCCTCTCTGAAGTTTAAGTTCGCGTTGGTACATAACGTTATTTGTCCTTTTCTCGTAGTCGTCCAAATCTAATTGTACAGTTAGTAAATTGGAGTATAAATAGACTGGTAATTTCTGCATAGATATATTTATTGTAATGACCAGCAAGGACGAGTTTCAGAAAAAATTTCCGTTTATAACGTGTATTAAAACGTCAGAAAACGAGTATTTAGGCATCATTGTGAATCACGATGACAATGTCACCAGCATATACAACTATGCAGACATACGGACCGAAACACAAAAGCAATTATTCTTAGAAATGGGCGAAGTGTGGTGGTGGGAAAGTAATAGAAAAATTCCTATTAACATTTTCCTAAAATCGGAGATGATCGACTTCCGTCCGTTTATTAAGACATTTAACAGCAAGGACGTAGAAGTACTATTTGGACCAGTAGTAAATCTAGGCGAAATTGCAGAAAAACGAGTTAAACGTAAAAGTATTCAGTTAGTTAGAAGTGTTAAGCGAAAGGGTAGCTAACGCTTTCACATAACAGGTTAAGTTGAACTACAATTACATGAGCATAAGCAATAGCATGAGCCTTCTTAAAGAAATAAGCATCATCCGTTTTAGTCCATATCTCTTGCTTGATACCTTGGAAGCCTTCTTTTTCACATACTGGGATGAGATGCTTTTTGCCGGGTCTGAGCAGCGCAAGGAACATGGCTAACTCCTCAATTGATCTAGGCTTTAGTTTAGCAATCAGTTGATGATATCCATTAATATGAAACATTTGATCACAGACTGCCTGGTCCTCTAACAAGTCCCACAACGGTTCAACACCTAATAGATGTTTAAGGTGTTCCTCATTCTTAACACCATTGTAGGCATTGACATTTAAAAAGTCAATTTTAAAGTAACCCCTATCCTCTGCTTCTTTATAGTTGATGTTTGCAAGCCCGGTTAAGGGATTCTGCGGAATAACATGACAATATACACCTGTGTTATGCTTCTTCCCATCTTCAAGACTGGCGGGAACATGATCGATTATATCAAGAATAGAAGACCTGTTTAAAAAGTCAATATCGATATCAGGCAATTCCTGTCTCCTTACAAACTTCTTTTACAAATGCAACATCTGCTGGTTGATCTTTAAATTTTTTTGACCAAAATGCAAAGTCTAGAATTTGATTAACTAGATCTAATTGTTCATCATTGAACTTTCGCATGAGCTCAACTCCGCTGGCGCTGTTTAATACTAACCACGGACTAACTTTGCCATCACGAATATGATGCACTGCTCTATTGAGATTTACATAACTGAAGTAATGTGCAAAGTTTGCATTTTGTTCTTCGCCCCACTCCATCATATATTGCAGGCTGCGTTCAACTGCACTTTCCACTGGTTCAATTTTAATCAAGTCAGACAGATATTGTTCATATAGAGAATCTCTGCACCAATGATCAAGTTTAACTCCGCTTTTGATTACAAAGTCAATAAATCGTTCTGGATACAGCGGATCTACGTTGTTGATAAAGCTGCCAAATTTTACAAAGGCATTATAGTATGCGCTCTTACAAAAATCAGTGTATGACTTTTGCTTCTTGGCGTTTTGTGTCAGCTGATAAAATCTGTTATAGGCGAAGAAACCCATCTGAACACGTTTCTCGTCTTTTTGCAAGACTCGACGTTTTTGTTCGCACATGTGCGCGACAAGTGTTTTTTCTTTCATAAACATCTTGCCGCAATGAACACACTTAAATGGCTGATCCACTAAATCAATCATCTTTTTCAACGTCGTATTTTTTAACCATTCGATACAAGGGGTCTTGTTCAATAATCAAAAGTCTTTCAGGAAATCTTATTGCTTGTTTGCTGTCGTCAAGATAAATTTTGCCATCTGCAATTTTAGTAACAGTACAGATATCTAATTTAGGACTCTTGCCCCACATAACTGCTCTTGCAACTTTACAGCCTTCATTAAAGGCAAAACCTTTCATGTCTTTCATTCGTAGTCTTTCCGTTGCTTTTTGTCAAAACCCATCTTGTCAAAGAGTTCTTCCTTATCCTCTTTGGTCATCATTGATGCTAGAATCTTAATTTCTTCTAGCTTCATTGCAGGATAAATTTCTTCCAACAGTTTTTCTATCTTGTTGGCTTTTTCTTTTGAACTAGCTTTTAGATATGTATATTTGACAGGCATTCCAACGCCGCAACTAGCAAACAGTTGCCACAGCAACGGCTTATGTCCTTTGCTTAGTGTCCAGTGATTTATATTGACAAGATCATTAACTCGTTCTAGTACGAATTCGTAAGTTTCTGTATCAACCTGTGGATTACTTACATATCTCATCAGGATGTAAGGACTGAACGCTTTCTTTTCTTCGTCAGTTAGATTTTTGTAAAAGTCGTGATTACGATCATTTACACCTTTGAGTTCTCTGCCAATGTCAAGTTTTGCTGCCATTATACTGGATGCCACATTATGGGCTTTTCTTTCTGTTTAAGGTAATACAATACTTTAACACGATCTAGGGCTTCTTGCAACTCTTTGTCAGCCAATGCAGCCTGCCGAATATCATGCCAAAGTTGAGCATCTTTTGGACTGCTCATGTAATTTCTGTGATCCAGTGGATCTCTGTGATAATCGTAGCCCACTACTATCCTTTCAGTGCTGCCTTCCTCGCGAGCATAAACGGTGTCACCTACTCGCTCGTAGATTAGTTTAGCTCCGGGAGTAAGAGAACCCATTAGTGATTCCGTTTTCCGTCAAAGACACAGTTGAATACTAGGTGCATTTCGCCATCATTAATTACACGATGAAAAGCACCGTCTGGAATTAGAATGATGTCTCCTGCATTAACCCTAAATTTTTCTTCATCAACAATCATCATGCCAGTACCTTGAACAAAGAAATATACCTCTTCTTGTCCTGCATGGCTGTGTCCGCGAGTAGCTTGTCCTCTATACAATTTTGTCGAACTAAGAACAAGATTCTTTAAAGTTTTGTTGTCTTTGAGAAGATATGTTTCGTTATCTTTAACAACTTCTCCGCCTATATCATGATTATGAAATTTAATTTGCATCACCAACACCTCGAATAATCGACAATTTCACTTTGTCTGCTAACCTCTTTAACAAAGTATGCACATGGAGGTTTAGGCTCATTGTTCAGTGGAGTACATAGAAGCTGGCCTGGCTTCATTTTAGGAAAATACCACTTAACATCTTGATAGACATCAATGATGTCAATGTCATAGAACTCGGGTCTAAAACTACTCAAAGGATTAAAAATAAAAGTTTTAAATCCTCGATCGTTTAGACTAGTTAGTGGAATAATTTCCATTTCAGGACCTTCTGGATCGCCAACAATGGTGCACCAATCTAACGGCATATTGACAGTATATGGTCCTACCTTTAGCACTGCCGCAGGTGCTGTAAAACTTTCCAAGAAAATTAATGGAATATGAAAGTAGTCAGGATTTTGATTGTCGCTGTTATCTAAAACTGCAAACCTTAAATCATCATCAACTTCCTCTGGTAAGTCGTTTAAGTGATATATTTTATTTTCTAATGTTAAAATTTGCATTAGTATTTTACCTTTTCAATAGCGAACGGATACTTCGCTTCCTTATAGAATTTCTTTCGTTCAGTAAGATGTCTCTTTGCATATTTCGTTGCCGCAGTAATATCCCAGATCTGTACGAAGTCTTTGTCGTCTGCTTTTCTAATGCCTCGCCCAATAGACTGTATAACTCTTGTAAAGCTCTTTCCGGCTTCCACCATAACCAGATTAAAAATACGAGGGATATTAATACCCACAGCGGCCACACCATAAGTCGCCACAATAATCTTGTTGTCAGCAGTTTTAACTTCATCGTATTCTTCTTTTCTGTCTTTAGTTTTTACTTCACCAGAAATAAAAACTGCATCTGGTATGTTCTCTACAATTATACGCCCGGTTTCAATTCTGTCAACCAAGACTAGTGTATTTCCGCTTTCTGCAATACCTTTTATCAGTTTGCTCATCCAGGTAATACGATCTTTGTCAGTGACTAGATATTTTAGTTCGGCTGGATAACTTTCAAACTCTTTCCATTCGGCAGTTTGAATAACATTCACATGACATGCGCTCAACACACCTTTTTCTTGAAGTTCGTGTGCGGCAACTTTATGAACAACTTCGCCTAGGCCGGCGCGAATATTCATAAATTCAATGTCTTCTTTAGGTACTGTTCCAGTTAGTCCCCAACGAATTGAACAGTTGGCAAGATTTTGTGTCAATAGTTTTTTCAACACATCTGCCTTGGCCATATGAACTTCATCAACAATAACTGTTTGAACACCGTTGAGAAATTCTGCCAATGTTAAGATGTCATCATCTGTGGTATTTTTGGATTTTTTGTCTAAAATATTCAAACTTTGCCAAGTGCAGATAGTATGTGTTTTATCAAGATCTTTTCTATCTCCGTAATACACACCTACGTCAAGACGACAGTTGATAAAATCTTCTTCTGTTTGTTCAACAAGACTTTTGTTAGGAACAATGGTTATTGTTCGACCATATTTTTCACAAATTTTGCTCAAAGTTGCGGTGGTAATGGTCTTGCCAAACCCAGTAGCAATCTCTTGAATACACTGAGGATTCTCTAAAAACTTATTGACTACTTCGACTTGGTCATCGCGTAGTCGAATAGGTTCTCCTGCAAAACGATGTCCTTCAGGCCAACACAGATCACCCCAAAAATCTTCGGAAATTTTCTCAAATTTTAGCTCAACTGGGATACGATGATCTTCAAGTACTGGATCATATCCTTGACGGATGAGCTCTTCAATAACCTCAGGGAGGATGCTCATGTAAGTGGTACCGCCTAGACCAAAGAAACTGGTACAGCCATCCCACCTACCTAATTTGTATGCTGGTAGGTAACGAGCTTTTTGGTCAAAAAACTTGAATTTCTTGACCAGATCCTTTCGAGTGTCTAGGTCAAGGTTTTCAATTTTAACATTGACCTCGTCTTTGATTACAATTTTACAATAGGCCAAACTGATATCCTGTTTTATTCTTATCCGTATATCTTATAACATCTAGGCGATTGTCTAAGTAGGTACTGATGCTGTAATGCACCCCTGACAAACTGCCTAAATTCAGTATTAGTTTAAAATCTATGCCAGATTTAATCAATGGCTTAGGAATCTTTTGACTAACAAAAACTACCTTGGTATTTTCGTCCAAGGGGTTGTTTAAATTTTCTTGTTTAATAAATTCATTCAACAAGTTGCCTGTACTGTTAGGCAATCTAAACAACACACTGATGTCTTTTTCAGGAATTCCCTGCTTTTTTAACCACAAAGCCCAGGCCTTTAGTGAAAAGAATTCATTGTATCCCGGAATAACGATCAAAGCTGGCAAATTATGTTTGAACAGGGTTGATAGTTGATCAACGGGATTTTCATTCAGGTCAAATTCTAGACTATTTGGTCTCGATTCTTGCAAAAATGAAGTCAAAACAGGCGAAAAATTTGCATTTTCCATCAATTTTTCGACATTTTCGTCCCATGTTGAAATTCCGTAGTATTTGGCCAATAGCAGTGTTTCTGCAACATCATTAGATGTTGGTTGTGGAATGGTATGATGCGTGTTGATGAATGAAAACTTCTCACCGTCATGCACTACCATGGGCAAATGATCTTCAATTTTCTCTAAAATTTCAGAAATTTCATCGAAATAGCGAGCAAACTCTTCATCCACTGTAAAGCCGAGATTTACAATGTTGTAGGCAATCCAATGGATGTTAGATTCTTCGAGAGCAAACTTCCATACCTTGTTATCAGCGTCCCACTCACAAAGCTTCATGTGATGCAGGTCCCTATATTTTCTGATTTTTGACACCAGATCTTCATTATAGGGGAATTTTACCACAATTTCCTTGTCTCGGACCGTAATGCTCTTTTCATAGGTCGCCGGTTCGACTATGGGAAATCTAAATTCCGGATTGTCTAGTGAATCATGTGCATCTGTACCTAAGTACATGGCCAATTGGTTCCTGTATTTTTGACAAAGTCTCAAAACAAGAGCTCGTTGCTTCTCAGTAAATCCTTTTCCGATGGAGGGATTTTGAGCCAAACTGGTAACAACCTTCTTATCCATGTCCCAGAGAGAAATTTCTGGGTCGAACATGTATTGTCCGGAGTTCCCAAGCCTGCAAATTAGGTCTTCGATGTATAGTTTCATGATTATATCGTCACATCTTCCATACCTGCTGTACGGAGTTTAATAATATTGCTTACCTGCCACTGTTTAATGTCTAGTCCCTTGATTATACCTAACCATTGATTGCGTAGTAGAGCAAATTCGTTGATGATTTTCTCCATATCAACAACATCTGCTTCGCCTTCGACGTATTTTTCGACATCTCTTGAGCTCAGTGCTCTCTGATAGTTTTCTAAATATTTTTTAAACGTCTTAGACTTGAGTCGTCGCAACTCTATGTTCAAATATTCAAGGATACCTTCAATTTCTTGGAGTTGATTGAATCTATGCGCTACAATGCCTGGTAAAGAAGCAGAGGCCTTCTCCACGTTTCCGTAGATCTTGACCTCTTTCTTAGCTTCTTCTAACTCAGAGTAGTAATAATCAATACAGCCTGGCAAGTGAGCAATATCCTTGCTTACTTTGCTGTACCAATTCATTAATAATCCTCGTCTTCGTCGTAGTAATCGCTTTCAGCTTCGTCTTCGCTCCACTCAGCCTGCTCATCGACTACTGCTTTGATAGCAATGTCGAGGTGAGGGTCGTACCCCATGAGCGCTTCGAGTGCAGGGACTTCAATATCTTTACCTAAAAGGTAATCGACATACTGATGTGCCGCGACTTCCTTGTTTTTATCTGAGATGTACTCGCGGAAAGTATCCCAGATCTCCATGATTAGACTTTCATCCATTATGCTTCCTCGGTTACTTCATCTGTTGGAGCAGGAATAACAATAGTTTCATCCCACTCGTCCATAATGACCTTTAATTTATCTTCTGTCCAGTTTTTACGAAATTCTGAATGAACTTCGCCGGTCTCTTTGCTTACATATTGTAGCTTATTTCCGCTTTTTGTCAAGACACCTTTTGCTTCAAACAGATCAACTAGTCCGCTTGTAGGACTCATACCTGTTGTATAAGGAATCTCAACCTGAACAGCTTCAAAAGGTTTGGCATAACGTGTTTTCATGATTTTACATGCTGAACGAATACCATGTACTTCAGAAGTTTTGTTGCCGTCTGCATCAACTTTAAGTTTGAGCTTACGCATAGCAACAACAATGGAACTGGCATAGATAAAGCCTTGACCACCACTGATTTTATCATCTGGGTCAAACATGTCCTGGCTAGCGTATGTGTGATTGGTACAGACCAAACCAACATTATACGAACCGAACATATTAACACAGTTACGAACCAATGCAGTCAATGCCTTAGGCTTACGGCCCATGTCACCTTTTAGGTCGCCCGCTTCAAACTGATTCAAGTCAGTGGGGGTCAGTAACATACCAAGACTGTCTATGACAAACAAAACTTTGGGACGTTCTTCCTGAGGCATTGCCTTGTACTCTTTCATAAATTCACTAATGGTTTTTGCCACGTCGTCAATCATAGCCATGTTGAGTTTCAGCAACTTGTTGTCGCTTGTATCTACACCTAGCGCCTCTAACCATGCTTGGTCAAGTGCGTTTTCGCTATCAACTAAGATAACATAGATACCCTGCTCTTGTGCGTTCTTGATAATGTTTCCGGAACAGATATATGATTTACCTGCGCCAGACTCACCTGCAAACACTGTAACTTTGCCAAGGGGGACTCCCTTGTTGAAGTCCCCCGAGATCAAATAATTAAGAGCATAGTTTCCGGTACTGATCCAGTCAGTAGGGTCGTTAAATCCAATACCTAAGCCGTCGATAGACTTGGTGATAGATTTACGAAACTTAGAAATGTCAAATGCTTTAGCCATATTGACCTCCTAAATTATTGACCAGAACGGGCTTTGATTTTTGCTAGGATGTCCTGAGCACGACTGGATGCTTCACTACCACCAGAACTTGCTGGAGCAGGAGCTGCCGCCTTTGGTTCTTCCCAAGGTGCGTCATCTGCGCTTTCTGCTACTGGAGCAGGTGCAGGTGCTGCCTTTGGTGCTGCCGCAGGAGCAGAAGAACCTGCTGGTGCGTTGTAGCCACTTGGCTTGAAGTATTGACCCCAACGTTCCATGTCAAATGCTTCGCCATCGACTGATGCCTCAAACATTTCTTTCATGACTTTGAGTTCAACTTCACCTGGCTTCTTAGGTAAGAAGTCCTTGAGATTGAAAGCGCCGTACTGAGTAAGAGCCGACTGTTCTTCATCATTTAGAGCACGTTCGCGACGAGCCCAGTTGGATGTAGAGTAGTCTGCGTATCCGCCCTTGCTAGTTTTAACAATGCGGAAATCAACACCGCGAAGGGTGTCTGTTGGCAATTCTTCCATATCAGGGTCAAGCAGAGCTGCCTTGATAATGTTGAAGATTTGACTACCGATGATGAATCGGCGAATTGGATTTTCTGGAAGTTTTCCATCTTCCTTGTACTGGCTATCGACTACAAAGCCTTGGAAGAGGTAGCTCTTCTTTTTCCAGTACTTACGGCCCATTTCTTCTAGACTCTTGTCCTTGAACCAAGGACGAACTTCTGTAAGAATAGGACATGTTTCGCCCCACATTTCCATACATGGGACTTGCACAGTCACAGGCTTGGAATTGGCTTCGCCTTTAACTCCAGCGAATGGCAATTTGATCATTGCACGTTCGATCCAGAAGAAAGTGTTATTAGGGTCTGCATCAGCGACAAAACGAACTGTTGCTGTTTGTCCTTCTGCGATATTCCAATGGGGGTAAATTGCGTTGTCTCCGCCGGTCGAGCCACCGCCGTTTTGTTGAGATGCTTGTTGAAGTTTTGCTCGGATTTCTGCTAAAGTTGCCATAATGATTTTTCCTTAAAATGTTTTTATTATGCCTCTTCTTTAAAGCCCACTGACTAAAAAGAAAAACTGTGCATGTGTTTAGTATGCACAGTTTTATTTATCATTGCAACCTAAATGGCTTAAATTATTGACTAGGTTCTGCCAACATGTGATAATGAAGATCGTACATTTCTTTACCATTATGCTTGCCGTCAAATACTCTGTAGGGCTCGCCTGCGTATCCTGGAAACTTATATTCTGTTACAACATACCCAAGGTCATTTAAGAAATTTACCACTTCTTCGTATTTGGCATCGTCAAAGTACATGTGAAAATGGAATTCAATTGCTAGTGTAGGTTTAAATTGTTTGATGAATTCTTTACCACCTAAAATAACATCTAAGTCACTACCTTCAGTATCAATTTTTACCAGTACTCTATCTCCAGCAGTTGCTTCTGGAATTAAACTGTCAAGTGTAATAGTTTTGATATTTTCTTCGGATCGGTCAAGTTCGGAATATAAATCTTTTCCGAATACAGAAAATTGACCGGAATCAGCTGAAGGTGTGTGGATTGATTTTTCCACTCCGAGTTCATTTGAACAGATGTTTTTTAAGAACTTAACCTTATTCTGCTGATCATTTATTTTGGTTTTGGCAGCATCCATTGCTTCTGACGATGGCTCAACGAAAACAATCTTCTTGTAATCATCATATACTGCGGACGACCACATGCCTACATTTCCGCCAATGTCAATAAACAGATCGCCGTGAAAATCGTACTCAAACGATTCTAATTTTTTAATCATAAGACCTCACAAATTTTATATAATTATCTTGTGAGGTCTGCTCGATTTAAATTTTTGAAAGCCCTGCTAGGCGCTTAATGTCTTCAAATTGCTGAGCTACTGCCTGTTGCCCACGCATTGCTTCAGTCTTCGCCTGCATTTGCTCGACATACTTTTCAACTAGTTTGCCAACATGATCACCAAACTGTTTGCCGGCCATAATACCTAGCTCAGTTGGTCCTTTACGCCACTCGCCTAGTCCTTGTTCGGCTGCGTGTTTATTGTAGAACGGTTTGATAAATTCTACAATTTCTTTCATAGACGGAGTATGACCTTCTGGTTTGCTTTCTGCATTTTCCATGTCTTCTCCTTCTTCGGGCATTTCTTTGTCCATGTGTCCTAATTCGCCAAGTGTGTCAGAAACAAAGTCTTCATCGTAACTGATCATATATCTTGCCTGCTTTGGACTCATATTAAATTCTTTTATTAGAATCATTCCAATGGCACTAATTAGATCATCTTCTTTTGCCGAATCGTATTTGATGCCTTTATCAAATAAAATTTTTGCCACTTGATAGCTTGTGCGATCTTCTGGAGATTCTGCTACAGGTTGTTGCGGTGCTGCCGCAGGATCTACAGCAGGTGCAGGTGCTGCCGCAGGATCTACAGCAGGTGCAGGAGCCGGTGCTGCCGGTACAGGTTGTTCAGCCGCACCCAATTCTTGAGCTGCTTCTGGATCGTCTTTCATTAACCAAGACATGATGATTTCTTTAGGATCACCTTCTGGATTTAATTCTGCGTTTGCTGCTAATGCTTTTTCTAATGTTTCGTTATGAACGCCAATGCCCTGTAATGCTTCTATTGCGCCAGTTGCATCTGGGCCACCGTAAGTCAAGCCACTGTCTAGTAAATCTTTAAGAGCCATAATTGTATCTGGCTCTAGTGTTCCTTCAGTAACTGCTACTGTCCAAGACTCAAATGCAGCGAACGGATCAACAGAATCGTCATCCATTGTTTCGTCTAGATTATTGAATGACTGTGCTACTTGTGTAAGATCAATTTCTCCGGCTTCTTGCATAATTTTATGAATTAGTGGGAAATATTGAGTTAGATCTTCTTTAAAATTCTTTTGTGTAAATTTGTCTTTGTAGTCTTCCATAGTTGCTTGGTCAAGTACAAATCCGTCATCTTCACTAGGCTGTAGTTCAGAAATCCATTGCTCGTAAAACTTTTGTCCGCTCAGACATTCAATTGTTTTTCTAAGTTCGTTTAACTTACCTTGACTGCGTTCTAGAATCTCATTAACTTCTGTATTCATTCCGTCGTGATGTCCAACGTGACGTTTGAATGCAACTAATTGACTAACTTTTTCACTTAGGTTAATAATTTCTTTACCTGCTTCGTCATAAGGGCGGCCGCCGTTAGCTACGTGACGTTGCATAGCCTTTGCACCAGCTAAGTGTATGAATGGATACTTGAAACGCTCTCCGTCCGAATTCTCAATGAATAGTGCATTAATGTTGCGGCTTCTTGCACCTTTTTGTGTTTCATCGATTGCTTTAGAGTGGCGTACAATTAGACGTGTATTTTCTAATTTTCTCATGCTGGTCTTTGGACCACGTGCAATCATTGCAGATTCATTCATAGTATTTTCCTTAGTTCCTGTTTGTGCAAGATACTGAAAGTCATTCTTGTTCAAATTACTCTTAGTAATATCTCGTGTGTCAAAACGCAACATTCTGCGCTTGGCAAAATATCGCATTTCTCTTAAAAATTCATACCACTCGTTAAGTGTAACTGTATCAACGTCTTCTGTAATTCCTTGGCTATAGAAGATTTTCAATGTTCCTAGCTCATGAATAGAAACGCTGACACGACCTAGATTGTTGCCCTCTATGACAAAATCAAAGTCAAAAAATCGTGCGTCTTTGGGGTTAGTTGTAATTGTACCCTGATCGTCGCCCATTTCTAAATTAGTGAAGCGGCCGCGAACTTTGTCAAAAACGTCTTGTGCAATAAATTCAATGATGTTCATTAGCGTATTTATTAAAAATGTGATACAAAGATCGGCATGGGCAAGTCAGCTTCATCTAGCGCCCTGTCTTCGATCATTTTCTCATAAACTGTAGGATCCCAATCACCTAGCATACTGATCATACGAACTGCTAAAAGCATACTAGATACTAAATCGTCGTGCTCATTAACTTTTGCTTCAAAACTAACACCGTTTGCAATATATGTTTTAAGCTCACTAATCAATGCTTTGCTCTTAATTTTTAGACGCTTTTGCTCAATTAACTGCTTGAGCTTTGCACAGGCAGCAATCTTGCTAACGTTAGTGGTATTAAAACCTCTACGGAACCGACGAACATGTCCTTTCTTAATCGGCTCGCTCATAAACATTCCAGGCACAGTTTCTTCACCCATTTCGTTAATAGCAACTAATGCGGCTTCTCCTACAGTATTGTTTTCGACAGAGTAATAGATCTGTCCTCGATTTTCTGACTTAGCACATTCTCCGTCAATGTACCGGCAGATTTCTCGCATGATCCGCACTTGTTGCTGTACAGGCGTAGTGTTATGGTTCCACTCTCCTACTTGATCGAAACTAGGAACTTCTACAATTTGTATGGCTGCATAATCTCCACCCGTACCTAGGCTAGGGTCAAGAGATACTACGTAGAGGCTATCCGGTCGTATCTTTTTATACCACCGAACTTGCCCCATTTTCATTATGGGTTCTATTCCTTCTAGGTCAGACAAAGTAATACTATTGATCAGCGTTTCATCAAAGATTAAGAATTCACACTCGTGTTCTCGACGGAATCGTTCTTCTCCAATACGTGATCTTTCTGTGTTTGCCCACTCCTCATCTCGATCAGGATGTTCGCTCCAGTGTGCTCTAAAGGGGAAGAATCCGTTACGACCTAGTTCTTGCTCGTTACCAAAGTCGTCAAATCGTTTGTTAGCTTCTTTCCAAATTTGAGCAAACTGATCTTCGTCCGAGTTAGGAGTTGAAGTAATAATTGCTTTACCACCAGTTGCTAGTGTAGGCGAAATAGAAGTCCAGAACTCGCTAGCAATGTTTGGTTCAACGAACGCAAATTCGTCTGCGTATAGTAAGGATAGCGACAAACCTCGACCGGTAGTAGGTGTAGTTGTTTGTGCAATAATACGACTACCGTTGTCAAACTCTAGACTCTGTTTGTTATAACTCTTAACACCACAACGAATGTGATCAGGACAAAGTTCGTACCCGTAACGAATACGTGACATAATTTCCTGAGCACCTGTATATTTGTGCGCGGCAACTAGAACCGTTGCATCTGGAACAAACATAGCATACCACAATAGGTATCCTGCGGCTGTAGTTGTTTTACCTGTTTGACGAGGTAAAAGATTTACATTGAAACGATGATTATGATAACTGTCGATTAATCTCTTTTGATATTCATAGGGATCGTAAAGCAACTTGCCCTTAACTGGGTGTTGAATATGAAAAAAGTTTTCAAGAAAGTAGTGAGGGCCATTTACAGGATCCTGACATTTCATCAGATCCTCAATATCCTTTTCTGTCCATGTCTGGGTAGCAAAGGGCTTCTTAACTAGATTGTCGTACTTATTAACTGCCATGAAAATATTTACCGAAAAAAATAGCCTCCGGAGAGGCTATTGATTTGTTAATTTTGGATTAACGTTTGTTAGACCAAACTTTAGCGCCAGAACTTTGATTTCTCTTTTCTGTAGCGGCATCTGCGGTCTTTTGACTCTTTTCTTTCTGCTTTCGCATGAAAGCAGGAATCTTGTCCATGTCTGGACCTTCTGCTACGAACTTTTTGTATTCGTCAAATAGCTTGGCTTCAAAAGCTGCCATTGTATTAACTGATTCGTCTTTCTTTGTCTCGTCCGGCATTGGGTTAGATCCGCTGTTTGGAGGAGTGTAGTCAAAGTCGCGAACTTTATTAACTACATGAGCAAAGTCATTTGGATTATAATCACGTGTAGAAGGCTTAGGAGTATTGTCATAGCTTTCCTCGCCATCATCGCTACGAGCGTTTAATTTGTCAGTTGTGCTGCCTTTGATTGGCTCGTCGCTGGTAACTTTTACAGGCATGTCTGTAGAAATCTTTACTGGCTGACCAGTTTTAACTTTCTTGATCAAATCTGCAATTTCGTCTGCACCACTATCGTCCATTCCTGCTGGCCCGCCAGTTAAAGGACCAGTGTCTGGTTTTTCTAGCTCGTGATCTTTTGAATCGTGATCACCGTCCATATCAACATCGCCCAGTGCTTTTAGCATAGGATCTGCCGACGGCATTCCCATGCCCTGACTTGGCTCGTCTGTTTTTGCAAGGTCCATAATACCACGCATCATAGCAACGATTTCGCCTGCATTACCTGCACTCATATTGATGCTTGCTGGCATCATAGGAGGCATCGGTGCTCCCATTCCCATCATTCCGCACTCAGCAATAACAGATTCATTAAGTTGTTTCTTAACTCCGCTTAGTGCTTTTAATTCATTTAGATTAGGTTCTGGTAAATTAATTTCAACTTCTTTGCCTTCGGTTAGAACTGCTGGTTTTTCAACAACAGGTGCAGCCTTAGGTTCAGATCCCTTTACGCTTTCTAATCTTTTAAGTATGTCTAGCATTTCCATGTTTTGTTTCCTTTATTGACCCGCGCTTGGGATCTGTTCGCCACGTTGCTTGCGTCTTTCAGCTGCATCGGCGTTTAGTTGCTTTAAAAAAGATGTGTTATATTTTTCACCGTAGAAGTCATCAAAATTTGCATTAGGTGCTTCTTTATAATTTGGATCAGATAATAAAGCACCTGTACGAGCTTCGGCAGGTGCTTGGTATTCTTCAGTTGGTTCTAGCGGGCTACGTACAACCATATAGTTCTCGTTGATGCCCATTTCAGCTGTTAGGTATTTGTGTAATTCGTTAGCAGTAGTAGGGTAACTTAGTGTTACTTCATAGATGCTAACTTCTGCGTTTTTAATTTTAGGGAAATCTAACGGTAGTTGCTGAATAGGGGTCTTGCCTTTTTTGCTGAACTCAGCTACGCTGAAACGCTCTAGTAAGCCTTTCATTTTTGCTTCATTATCGGATGTGCATTCCTGTGCGACTTTAATTCTAAAGTCGTATTTTTTAACTGATTCTGTTAGGTATTCTTTGAATGATCTCATAGCGGTTTTCCTATGCTTTATTTATCAAGATTTTTAAGTTTTGCAAGCAGGCTATTACGGTCTGTAATTAGCGTACCTTCGGCTTGAATAGCATCTGCAGGAGCATCGCCGTTCTTTTTATCTACAGCATACTTTTTAAGCTGTAGTTCTACCATCTTTAGCTTTTTATCAATCTTTGCAGATTTTGCATCGATTGCGTTCTTAAGCATCACACCCGCAACTTCAAACATACGTGCGCCATATCTTGCTTCTACGTTCATACCTAAGTCCATTAGATCGTCGTAGGCTTTTTCTGCTTTGTTTGCTAGTCCGTCTAATTCTGCATCGCTTAGATCACCTAGCCCTTTTACTCTAGGAAGTGCCGCAGAAATTTTATCAAATTCTTCAAGTTTTTCTTGTAGAGAAATTACCTGCTGTTCAGGTATTTCTTGCGGAGCAATTACTGGATCAGCATCTTGCTCTGGCAGATTAAAAAGTTCTTCAAGTTTCTTAGTCATATCTTTACTTATCGCTTTTTACTGCCATTATGGAAAATATCACGCTCGCTAACTACCCTAAACTTAATGCCTCTGCCCTTGCACCATGCTTGCGCGGCTTCCCACTTGGCTAGATTTTTAATATACTGTGCTTGGTTATGAGGATTTTTACCTACAGCTTCTCTAATTGCTTGATTATTAGGTTTTATTTCTATAAGCTCTGCATGACGTTTTAGATTTTTATCAGTATATACGATTAAGAA
>JACCDX010110342.1_pt1 | contig 18326 bp, 32 predicted proteins | sample 7449681 | NCBI WGS metagenome assembly JACCDX01 (sample SAMN15323450, study PRJNA562643) | freshwater metagenome | isolation source: river surface water | place: USA:Blue River Watershed | collected 2017-08-18
AATCTTTTATTCAATTTTTAAATAAATAAGTTATGAGTTATAGTAGATTCGACCGACATGAGCATATGAGCTCAGAAACACGTAGAGAGGTATTGGATATCATTATGGAAATCGGCTATGGAGAGAATACCTGTATGTTAACCAATTGTATGTATGGTTTATTTGATGGGTATCTTTACGATGAATTGATTCAGTACGCTGATGAGGTTACAATGAGTAAGGAGTTATACCGTAGAATATTAAAAGTATTTAATACCGTATGTAAGTATCCTAAGTATGCCCGATACGTTGAACCAACTGAATCATACAATGAGCCCGAACCAATAGAGTATGTGGAGGGTATGGGCGTAGCAGATGGTAAATTATATTTAGCAACTATATAAACAATTTTTATGAGTAGAAAAATTACAAGAGAATCGGTACAAAAGTTTTTAGATGGCGTTCCCTTTAAGAAATCCAATATGGAGGTGAGCAGAGAGGGTACTATATACTACCTAAAGCTGCATGGTAATAAGATAGCTGCTTTAGAATCCGATGGTAAAATGTGGGTATCAAACGCCGGCTGGAAATCAAACACTACAAAAGAACGTTTAAACGGGCTGCCGGGCGTTAATATATACCAACGTAATTGGGTATGGTTTTTGAACGACCAACCTTGGGATGGTAGGCCGATATATGTTCGTAATATATAACTCATTGATAATCAATCAGTTATAAAAAAACCCACTAAATATTTGGCAATTCGGAAAAAATGTCGTATATTTACATAGTAAATGAGTTATTAATCAAATCAATTAGTTATGAACACAATTCCTCGTGGTTACACTATTACCCCAAAAGTGAAATATTTACGAACTAAGGATGGGAAAAAGCGCACTCAATTAGTAGAGCTAACCCACAAACGTAAAGGTATTAAAAAGTTATTCGGCAACGAAGAGTACGCATTGAAGTACATTACTAAGCTAGAAACTGATAAGGTTACATCCAACGCCCTAGCCGGCAAAGGAGCACCTACATTGGGTAAAGGAGCAATCCTTGCAGCTGGTAAAGATTTAATCGCCTCTAAGGAGTTAGCAGGTGAATTCGATGAACCTTTAAACGAAAACGAATAATATGAGATTATGTGAATACAATGGCTGGACCAATTGGGATACGTGGAACACGTATAACTGGCTAACTGAATCTGAAGGACCTTATAATATGGCTCGTAGAACTAATGGTCCTAATGAGTTAAAACAATTATTTACCGAACTATTCAACCCTACCGTAGACGATATCGATATCGATGAGGTGAATTGGGATGAGGTATATGAAAGTTTTAACGATTAAATTTGGCAATATCGAATTTATTTCGTATATTTGTATAAATCAAAGGTGAAGTTGGGGACCTGTATTAAACACCCAATGGATTAAAATTTGAAAAATGGCTAACAAAGCAACAACAGTTACCTTCAAAGGTAGCAAGAACATCGGTAACGCAAAGTTTACACCGGCAAAAGCAACTTCAACTAAGGCTAACAGCCGTAAGACTGTAGCTAAAAAGAAGGCTTCTTATGAAACACCAGTATCTAACATCCAAAAGATTACCTACCCATCAGGTCGTGTAGCTTATAGAGTTAGAGTAGCAGGTCAATCTGAATTCACAACTTCTTTAAAGAAGGCTCGTGAAATTAAGAAAGAGATGTTCGCTTAATATCACTAAGGGAAGGGACCAGCACTATGGTTGGTCCCATCCTTATTTAAATTTAAACTATTAGTTAAACATAAAACAAAGAAAGATGAAAAAAGTAATCGCAATTTTCGCAATCGCAACTACATTGGTAGCTTGTGGAGGTAATGGTAACGGTACAGCTACAACTGATTCAACAGCAGTAGCAGTAGATTCAGCAGTAGTTAACGCTGATTCAACAACCGTAGCAGCTGATTCAGCTAAGGTGGATTCTTCAGTAGTGAAGTAATCAAATGGGGGTAACCCCCCCTACAAGCGGTGAAAGTGTAATGGTAGCATGCCTGGCCCCCAGCTAGGAGGAGGTGGTTCAAATCCACATCACCGCTCTACGCATTCGGTATATTTGGTTATTCTCTGATTGATTGATTTACATTTACAACAAAGCGTTACATTCCAATAGATGGCTACAACCGAATAGCCATCTATTTTTATTTAAAACACACCTAATGAATTGGAAGCTAAATAGCAGAATAGAAAATAGAAAGGACGTAGTTCGTATAGGTAGAATGGCTGAGACGTGGTGCAAACGTAATATGGGCGAGAACAATAAAAAGAAGCTAGGATTATTAGTAACGTATTGGAAGGGATGGGATACCGATATGGGCCAGTATGACCCTCAGGACCATGCCATATACATATACTACAATAATATAGATAATGTAAAGGAGTTATTGCAAACAATCATACACGAATGGACACATTCCTTGCAACCCCTTACATCTAAGTGGAAGGAGTACAACGATGTAGCATATAGTAGAAACCCCTATGAACGGCAAGCATACGCTTCGGAGAAGCTGTATAGCGAGTTATGGAAGAGTATTAAACCTAAATTAAACAAATAAGATATGAATGAAGCAATTGTAGTATTAGAGAAAGCGGAGGCGGTATTAATGAAACGTATCCGTGCTATGAAGGATGGTTCACCTAAGTGGTCCGCATCCAATAGGTTAAATGAGTTAAGGGCTGCACTTAAAATGATTAAGCAGTATGAAAAAGCTGCAGATGAATTCGAAGCAGAGCAGGATGAGTATTTAAAAGAGGCGTTGATGATTCACCCCCCTATTGCCCAGGCATAATTCGGACACCCATATTAGATAAATTAAATTCAGTTAAGCATATGAGTACACATATAGTAGTAGAAGCATACAATGATATAGATAAGATACATAGTATAGAGAGGGATAGAGAGAGAACAATGCAAGACCCTAAGTATATACAATGGGTAAAGGAGTTGAAGGTATCCCAACTATATACGAGTAGAGAACTGATACACAATGCTAATAGATTAATGAAGCAGTACACACACCGAATAGGTGAAGAGTAAATAAGAAGCATGCCATGCTAAGCGAGAGAGGCTGCACTCAATTTGAGTGTGGCCTTTTTTTATGCCCATTCGCACCCACTCTCGCTTATTCGGATATCCACATATACACATAAGAGGTAGACCCCCCCCCCCAACTGAATTTCACGTAAAGCAGAAAGGCGAGGCTGTTGCAAGACCGGGTCGGGTCCGCTTAAATATTGCGGTCAATTTTTTTGACCATAGAGCGCTATTTTGACATATGGTGTGATACACCATTAGCGGTTCTAACCCATCTTAGCCGTTTTTCTTTTATTGAGGATGATGATATTTATAAACAAAGGAAACCATATGTTAAGAGATACGGATTATATGAAAATAGCATCGGAGTATAGTACTTCAATAGGAGTAGCAACGATGATTAACTTTATGGAAAAGGTTGATGTTGTTAAAAAGAGTAGGTTATATGCGGATGATTCTACCATCAATGAAACAATATCAATGGCGGTTGATGATGGAATCTATAAGGAGTTTATCCGAAAGGTTTATGAATTACAAAGGAAACGTAGAGGGAATATAAAGGATTCTACGATTTATAAAAGGGCTTACCAATTATGCAAATAGTATTAGAACAAAACGGAGGAAGATACTCTTATAAGAAGGGAGTATGGATTATTTCGGCTAAATCGGGTTTAAAGCCCGTAGAGATAACCGAAGGGAGGGAATCGATAGAACTTAACCCTATCTTATCAGTAGGGGGCGTTATCGTACATATAAAGGGAACAGATACTTATTTGGGTTCGGAGGAGATGGTTACCAACTTAAAGGATTCATTGGAAACAAACCCACACTATTCTTATAAAGAGCATAGTAAGGTATTAGGAGCAAAGATGGGAAAGACTATTCCTATATTAGAGGTTAAGGTAGATGGATTAGAGGAGTCCGTATCTAAGCAAAAGGAGAAAGGTAAATTTGCGGGTGTTAAAGAAGTAAAGTGGTCATTGGAGAATAACTATAAGGGATTAATAGAGCAGATAAATTGGACACTCTCCCCTAACTCCCCTAAACCTAAAGATGAGTATAAAGTATATGATTTAAATTTGACCGGCGATTATTCAGTAGCCGGTTTACCTATTACTCCCTTAGATGAGAATAAGAGAATACCTGAAGATGTATTAGCAAATAACCTAAAGGTAATCAATGATAGGGTTGCTCAACTGAAAGTAGATTTCAAAATTATAACTGATACATTCTACTTTGGTAAGGTAACTCCAACATCTACTACTACATATAATGTATTGGCTTCCGCAGAGGGAGAGGAGTTTAGTGTACAAGTCGTAGAGAAGGAATCCGTTATAGCATCTACGGTATCTACCCCTACTGCCGAACAAGCCAAAGAACAAACTAAAGCAGTGGAATCGGTTAAAGCCGAATTGGAGGCGCTTAAAAATGAAGCGGCGGCGGCTAACGCAGAAACGGGCACTTCTAAACCACCAATTGAAAAATGGAAAGTAAAAGCGGTAGGCATTCGTACAATCCTCGGTGGAAGTAGTATAAACATATACCCCCCAAATCCGGAGTTTCCTTTGAATGAGAAGGGTGGACCAAAAGAAAAACGTATAGGTGAGTTTAAACTCAATGAAACATTCTCCGGCTACCAATTTAAAACACTACCAAATGGTAGTACTCTATGGGCGGTGCAAGGTCCATCGGATAAAAACGCAAGTGGATACGTTTATCAATCACCAAAAAAGCATAAGATAGTAAAAGCCTAATAAATGAGATACTTACGATTCATAAAGGATATAATTCTCTCTATATTGATGATTCCATTCGTTTTAATAGGGCTAGGTCTCCTTATCATTATATCGGTGGTATATTTTATCGTTTGGTATGTAAAGCGACTTAAAAGGGAAGGAAAATTGAAATGGCTAAAGTGGAAGGATGTGGATATCTTATAGAGAACTGAAGGAGTACTATCAATAGAGATACCAAAAATTTCTTTTTGACGAAACGTTTCCCCCAACCCCCTCCCCCTTTTTGTTTTTATGAAAGATTGTTATATTTAAATTTATGGAGAATATAGTTTATATAAATACCGATGAATGGTTCGAACAACGATTGAAAGCCGGTAAGTTACAAAATAAGAAAGTGTTATTTGTATTTGGTGATAGTTGGACTAATAACAACTATATAAACAATGTAAACGAATATCCACAATCTACTTGGCCATATAGATTAGCAGAAAAGATTGGGTATGATACTGTTGTGAATGTATCGTGGGATGGTGGTTCTAATGCGGAAATATACGAAAATTGCCTTACTTCAATGTCATCCGGTAATGATTATGAGTTTGATAAATGTCCGATTAAAGATTTAGGATTTTCAGAAATGAAGGTTGTTATAGGGTGGTCATCTCAATATAGGGATTTCGGTCCTATACATAAGATATTCAGACCATATACCGTTACAAATATACCAAACCATATAGATGAAATGATTGATATAAATGATGCTAAATCTGTATTATATCATAAATTTATAGATAAAATGTTTAAGAAGGAGTATTATCAATATACTACTCAATTATATACAATTTTTCTGCAACATTATTTCAAACATCACAAGGTAGATTACTTTATGTTTATGGCGTTTAATCCATTAGTAGAAGAATCGTTGAAGGATACGGAGTGGGATTTACGAAAATATGTAGATAAATCTAAGTTTTACGGATTATATGATGAGATATCAAATATGGGTCAACTATTAAATCATATGGGTGGCCATCCTATTGGAGACACATTCGTTGTAGACCAACCATACTACTATGGAGAGGGTATAATGCGATTTATTAGCAAATTTTTAAATAAGGATAGCAAGTTTAAAGAGTTCTTAGAGGGTAATCGTACATCACGTTTAAATAACCCATACTTTATGGAAGATGGTCATCCCAGCGTATTGGGTTTGGATGTTATATCCAATGAACTATATTCTAAAATGAAGATATGAAGATATTAATAATTGGAACGCTTCGAAGTGGAACTACTACATTAATGAACGCAATTGCCGGTGGATTGAATCTTAGTGTTTGTAATGAACCTTTTTTGAAATCCAATATTAATACAATATATGATTCTAATAAAAACAACATTGTTCTGAAAACTATGGTACATCATCAATCGTTTGATGAAATGGATGTGTTAAGAAACTCATTCGATAAAACTATTCTATTAAGTAGAAAGGATACCAATGCGGTTTGGGAAAGCGTTTGTAATACTATATATCAAAGAGATGTAGTTAAATCAGATGGAGATGTTTGGTTAAACCCATACACTCATAATGAAGATTCGCTTAATGATATGCATAAAATAGGCGTATATTATAGATTGAATTTGATTATAAAATATTCATTTCATTCCGATATGGATATAATATGGTATGAGGATTTGTATTCCACTAATAAGGATATAGCAAAATCCACATTTGATTCGATTGGTTTAGATTTATCATATGATGATGTGTGTGAATATATGAATCCATCAAACCGATATAGAAAATAAATTTGTTAATTTGAAAAAAATTATGTAAATTAATAGTATGAATATATCTGCTTTACATAAAATAGAAAAAGGATGGATTACTTTGGATTGGAGTACTCATTTGAATAGGGTACAATTGACCCATAAAAACTTATCCGAATTGGTTGATAAGTTAGATAATTGGAAATCTAATAAAAAATGTAAAGAAATAATATTAGTTAAATACAAAAAATTACCCGTATATATAACTATACATAGGAGTGATTTCAAATCTATGGCGGATTGGTTACTGAATAGATTAAGTAAATTGGAACTCTACGAAGAATGTGTTAGAATTCAAAAAATATATAATAAACTTTAGTTAAAATGGAAATTAATCTTAGAAAAATTGCTAAGGCTTGGTTTACGGCCGCTAACCCAACACCACAACAAAGGGAGTTAGCAGAAAGAAGAATGGATATATGCAATTCATGTGATAAAAAGAAAGCAATCGCTAAAGCGGTTGTAATTTGTAGTGAATGTGGGTGCCCACTTAGTAAAAAGATATTCACAATGGAAAATGATGCTTGTCCATTAAACAAATGGAAAGAAGTAGAATCTGATTACTTTAAAAGTAAAACGCAAAAATCACTTATTTAGTAATATCTTATATTTATAGGAAAAGATAAAAGAAAAATATGAAAGCAGTAATAATAGCAGCTGATTACGTTAAGGATATTAATGGTGAGTTTAAGGTATTAGAAATCAATACACATACACACATATTGTTTAAAGATGCCAACGATTATTTAGACTTAGATGGTTTAGAGGTATTTGTTACTGAAAATGGTATTACTAATATTGAAATAATTTCCCCAAAGCATTATCAAATGAAGTCGATAGATTTGGAGAATAATAGTAGTGAACCTGGTTTTATTTATTTTGAAAATGCTATTAGAGATAAATTTATACCAAATAATATTACTGTAAATTTACACTATACATCATTGGATTCTATAACCATACCAGATATAGAGGATAATGATACTACATTAATCATAAGGTTATCATATGATTCAACGGCATTGATAGATAGTGTATATTGTGCAGATAATTTTGAGTTTTTAAAATTAATGTATGATTCTAACCCAACATCAATACCATCTACATATATAAACGATGATGAATTGGGGTTTGATTCTATTGGCGATAATATTAGAGATAATGGAGAGTATCCAAACTATATAATTAAACAAAGGTTTCCAACATCGGATTATGCACAATATCCAAAGATTTTAAAAATATCAACTTTAGAAGAATTAAATTCTATTAAATCCAATCTATTAGCAAATACGTTGTTACAAGAGTATGTATTTAATCCATCTGATGTTTTGGAGGGTAAGTTGCAAACATATAGAGTAATATCTATGGTGTATGGTTCTAATTTAGATGTGTTGGATTTAAGCCATCCGTTTGTACACACCAATGCATGTGCTTTCGGAACTACTGTTGATTTTGATTCCAATAATGAATTAGCTATTTGGGAAAGACCTTGTTATTTACAAAAGCATGGTGCTAAAAGTGGAGCTGATTTAAAATTTAGATATCAATTTGATGATGAATCTAAAATATTTATGACAGATGGTACTATAAGTACAATCGATGATATTAATTCAGGCTCTATTCTTAAAACTCTTAATTTTCCAGATATGCCATTAGATGAAACAGATAGTGGTTCTGTTGATGCTTGGAAAAAAAGTTTTACTGATTTAAATAATGGTTTAGAGGTTACTACAACTAATGTTGTCGAATATTCATCTATATCAAGAACAGTGTGGTTGATACATGTGAACTTAGCAAATGGGGTTACGTTTGTAGATGTAGATAATGGTAGAGCTATTACTAAAGTTGCAAACCAAACGGAGTATCAATTTAATAGATTTGCTAATTTAAGTGTTGGCGATTCTATGTTGTTGTTCAATAATGAAACAAATGGTATAGAAGAATCTACGATATCCAATATAGAATATTCATATGAAACAATAAATATATATTCGGTGGATGTTGAACCATTGGATTATCTATTAACAGCAGAGGAGGGAGTTACTACCCCAACTTACGCAATGTTTCAACATAACCCCCCTGGAAGTTGTCAAATGGTTTGTTGTTCGAGTAGTTACCCAGTAGATACTTATCAACAATGTGCAACAACCGGAAATAGTGGATGGTGCTATAATACATGGCCTGCTACATATGATGTATGTACAACAGGTGGATATCCGTATAACTGTTATGCATGTGTATCAGCTTGTGCCGGTAGTTGTTTTGGTGCACAAAAATAAATAAAATAAAAATCATTAATATGGAAACTAACAAAAATAGAAAATACGATTCAGTTAGAGCAAAAACATCTTTGATAAAAAAAACAAATAATACAGATAAAGTATCTTTATTTGCCAATATTAGAAACATAGTATCTGCGATTAAAGCAAAACATCTTAGTTAAAGTATTTTATACTAAATAATAATGGTTATAACAATACTAGCTGAGCCGAGAAGTGGCTCAACTAATTTTACCAATTGGTTTTATTTTAATAAAAACTTTACCACATTGTTCGAACCGGCTAATTCCGGTTCTAAATGGTTTCAAAGAAATATTGAACCAAAGGATTATAGGTACAAAACCAAACATCTTTGCGTAAAAGAAATATATTATCCAAATATAAATTGGGATTCTTTATTATCGATTTCTGATAAAATTATTGTGTTATATAGGGAAGATGTTCAAAAACAATTAGAATCATTTTTAGCTGCTGTAACTACAAATAATTGGCATGCGAACTATGTTTATAATATCAAAACAAGCGCATTCATTGATGAAAAAACAAAATACTTTAAAATTTTAAAATCTGAATTTGAAATGAAATATGTAAATAGTGAGTATTTTACTATTTCATATGAAGAATTATATTTTAAAAATGGAATTGAGAAAGTTAAAAATTATATTGAAATAGATGGATTTGGCGAATTTCCATTAGGTCAAAAATATAGAATTAATGTTGATGATTTAAAAAGTTTAATATAATGGATTTGGATAAAATAATTCAATTTAAAATAGAATTAAAAGATTATCCAACGCATGTAGATAATCCAAATTATACATTTAAAACGATAACTACAAATAATATCGATTCATTTAAAAACGATATATTACAAGTAGTAGAGTACCATCATATGGATTTAAATTGGGATGGTATTCCGAATTATAATACTATTTTACATCGATTAGAATTTGGCTCTAAAATGGACTTATGGATAAAATCGGATAAAGTAGTTGGATGGCATTGGTATAATACACAATGTGTAACATTGGATTGGAAATCAACCTACCAACCATTAAAAGAAGCTGAAATGTATGGAGGTTCGGCATTTTTATCATCAACAGAAAAAGGATTTCCATCTCCAGCATACGAATTCTATTTACGTGGTATGAAAAAAAATTTAATAGATGAAAAAAAGGATATTATGTATTTGTATATTGATAGTTGGAATATAAAATCTATAAAATTAGTAGAAAAGGTTGGAATGGAAAGATTTGATTTTATCAAATAAATTTGGTTTAATCGGATATTTTTCGTATATTTACAAATCATATAGTATTGATTTATGATTATAGTACCAGAAACTCCAATAACCGATGTTAGTTTCACAAAGTGGAATCCCTGCATTAGAATCGAAATAAAGGATGAATCATTAGAAGATTCATTTCATTACTACGTTATCCCATTAATAGATGTATCGCAAGAAGAATTAGAAGATAATTTAGATTCTATCCCATCATTATGGTCATCCGAATCTACGGAGTTCGAATCCGAAGAAGGCATAACACTTTATACTATGCGATTATTCGATGAAGATTTGCCTGAATTAACTACAGAAGAAGAGGTTGAGATACTTTACAAAATTTTGACGAAAAAAGATTTGATTTAATTTGGAAATTTGAAAAAATTTTTGTATATTTGTGGTATCTTTTTATTATTACTATAAAGCAGACAGCACAGAAGCACTAAAAGATTAAAATAAAACTTAAAAAATAAAAGTATGAAACAAAAGACAGAAAAAGAACTGAAAGACAATTACGAGAGATTTATTGCCATCATTAAAAAATACTTTAAAGATGATAGGTTAGAAAAACTTCTTTTTATGTATTCAGAAGAAGAGTTAGGACCAAATCTTGCAATATCACCAGCAAGTGGAAATGCTGGATATCATAATTGTTATACAGGTGGTTACATTGACCATATTTTTAACGTTTGTAAAAACGCACTTAAAGTTAAAGAATTATTTATTCAGTTAGGTGGTAAACCTGATTTTACTGATGAAGAATTAATATTTTGTGCACTACATCACGATTTAGGTAAGTTGGGACAAAAAGGAAATCCATACTATGTTCCTAATACTTCAGAATGGCACATTAAAAATCAGGGTAAAGTTTATGCATCAAATGATAATTTACATCATATGACTCATACCGATAGAACAATGTTTACATTACAACACTATGGTATTTCAGTTTCAGAAAAGGAATACTTTGGTATGAAACTAACCGATGGTATGTATGATGAAGATAACCAAAAGTACTTAAAAGTATTTGACCCTAAAAAAGCAATTAAATCAAATTTACCTCATTTAATGCATTGGGCGGACCATATGAGTACCGTTATCGAATCACAAGATAACACTATATAAAGACAATTTGTCAATAATATTTGGAAAAGTATGACTAATCGTCATACTTTTTTTATTGGTATATAAATTGTAATATATGTCTTATATTTTTAAACTAAAAACGATTTATTATGTACACTGCAAACATTAAAAATTTATTTGATTTATTTGAAACGGAATTACCATCGAATTGGACATCAACTACTTACAAAGTTAGCGAAACCGATTACGCCGTAAAACAATTAGAAGATGGTAAACAACAATTATCATTATCAGTTTTAGGACACAATCCTAAAGATATTAAATTAGAAGCAACTGAAGATAGAATTACTATTAAAGCTAAAAAAGAAGAAAGTGCTTCTGATTTAGTAAAAGATGTTGATTTGGCGTTTACCATTGGAAAAGATTACGATGGAACTAAAACTGAAGCTAAATTCTCTAATGGGTTACTTATTTTAACAATTGATAAGAAAGAAGAAAGAAAGGCAAAATCTATATCAATTAAAGTTGGTTAATTCAATTTTTTTTCGTATCTTTAAAGGGTGGTAGGTCTTTACTTACCACCTTTTTTTATTTAAAAATACTTATTAATATGATTTACAACGAAAAAATACAAACATTATTAGAATCTTTAGACGGGAAGTTAAGGATTTTACAAAACGGAATTACAGGCGCACAGCATATGTCACCATCTGAAGCTCATCAAACATTAGAAGATGCTAGAAAGATAGTAGAGCGTGTAGCAGAATTAAGTAGAATTAATCGATAATATGAATTGGCTTAAATTTTTAGTGGGTTTTTCCGCACTAATTATTGCAGGTTGTGCGGCATATTTCTCTGTAACGGGCTTAGGCGTATTGTTCGCTGGCGCATCTGTTTCGGTGATGATAATGGCATCATCTTTAGAATTAGCTAAGTTAGTAGCAGCTACATATCTAAAACAAAAATGGAATGAAATAGGTGGATTTAACAAATGGTATCTAACAATATCAGTTGCGGTATTAATGTTAATTACTTCTGCCGGTATTTTTGGATATCTTTCAAACGCTTTTCAGGCACAATCACTTCAACTACAACAGGTAGATAGAGAAATAGCCGTTCATCAAACAAAAATTGACCAAAATACGGCTCAAATTACTCAACTTTCTACTCAAATTACCGAATTTAATACAAATCAAGGTAAAATTTTAGATGGTGGTAAAGTAAATTCTCGTCTTATTCGTTCAATTGATAACAGAGATAAACAAATCGCTAAAATTAACGATAAAATCTCCATTTTACAAACCGAAAATGCTAAAGAAACTGAAAAAATCAATGAAATTAAGATTTCCAATTTAGATTTAGAAAAGGAAGTTGGTGGGTTTCGTTTTGTTGCTGAAGCATTTGGCGTAGAATTGAAAAATGTTGTAAAATTCTTCATATTTTTAATTGTAATTGTGTTTGACCCACTCGCAGTTGCCCTAATTATCGCTTTCAATGGTTTAGTTTCAGATAAAAAACGTAAACAAAAAGAGGCTCTAATTGAAATGATGGAAAATGATGAAAAATTAGGGTTGTATGAGGTATATGGTGATAAAAAGGAGGATATAGTGGAAAATATTTCACAAAATATCGAAGATAGTGGAAAAAAACCAACATTAGAAGTAGAAAATGAAGTTAATGATGGAAATAGCCAACAAAAAGAAGAGGAAACGCCCAATTTACAATGGGAAGAATATATGCATCCCGATTTTCCGTGGAATAACCGTAAACTGTGGATAAATAATCCAAAAGCCGTTAATTACTGGCTAAATACAAAAAAGGGTAGTGCTAGAGATTTAGCAAAAATCCGCAACGAAGAGGAAAACGTAAAAACATATTAAAATATTTGGTTTTTTCATATTTTTTGTTTATATTTGGTAAAACTATTAAACTTTAAAATATGAATTTAGGTTACGCATGTATTAATATGTCGATGGGTAAAAAAGTTACCACAAATCGTACTATGGTTAAACGTACTTTCAATGAGAAGGGTTTGGATTATGTATCCGAACTCGCATTACTCAATGCAAAAGATGTTATCCGAATATTAGAATGGAATAGATTAAATGGTATTAGTTTATTTCGTTTATCATCTGCTCTTATTCCTTGGGGTGATAATATTGATATTACTCAACTAAAAGATTACAAAGAAATCAAATCGGAGTTAAAGAAAGCAGGTGATTTCGCTAAATTTCACAATATGCGTATCAACTCGCATCCAGGCCCATTTAATGTATTAGTTTCGCCATCCGAATCGGTTGTAGAAAAAACTATCGCTGATTTAGAATTACATGGTAAGGTTTTTGATATGATGGGATTATCTAAAACTCCATACAATAACATTAATATCCATTGTAATGGTGTTTACGGAGATAAAAAAGCAGCAATGGATAGATTTATCAAAAACTTCCAAAGACTCTCTAAATCAGTTCAAAGTAGGCTTACAATTGAGAATGATGATAAGGCTTCTATGTACAGTGTTAAAGACCTGATGTATATTTGCGAAAAAATTGGTATTCCAATCGTATTTGACTATCATCATCACCAATTTTGTACAGGCGATTTATCAGAAGAACAAGCACTTAAACTTGCATCTACAACCTGGCCAAAAAATATTAAGCAAGAAGTTCACTATTCAGAATCAAAAGCATTGCATGAAAATAATCCAAAAGAAAAACCACAAGCACATTCCTATCTTATTAATACCCTCCCCAATACATACGGATTGGATTTGGACATTATGGTTGAGGCAAAAGGAAAAGAATTAGCAATATTACCTTATTTAAAAAAAGAATTAAATGAAAAAGTACGCATTGTTCATAGGGAGATGGCAGAATTGGCATAATGGACACGAATGGTTAATCCGCCAACAAATGGATAAAGGAAAGAATGTTTGGGTAGCAATTAGAGATGTTCAAAAAGATGAGAACAATCCTAAATCAGCACAAGAAGTGTTAACAATGTTACAAAGTGAACCATTTTTTCAACAAAATTGGGATAAATTGTTTATATCAATTATTCCTGACATTGAATCAGTAAATTATGGTAGAGGTGTAGGATATGATGTAATATACCACGAACCACCAGCTGAAATTGCTACAATTAGTGGTACTGCAATTAGAACCGGTCATATGAAGCCTGATGGAAGCGTAACTTACGATGAAAATAAGGGATAATGGTAGTAGAACGTAAAAGACATATAGCCAAAACAATTTCTTATCGAATTATAAGCACTTTGATAGGATTTGTTATAATGTGGTTAGTAAGTGGTTCTATAAAAGTTGGAGCCGCATTTGGTATAGCAGAATTAGTATATAAACCAATTCAATATTACATTCACGAACGTGTTTGGTATAAGTGGATTAAATATGGATTAAAACGAGATAAATAAAATGGAAAACCAAGGAAAAAGAAAAGACCAAATTAGATTTGCAGAAGATGCTACTTTTTATGCAATTATTGGATTAATCATAACATTGACAATTGTGTTTTTAACAAAATAAATAATAATGAAATTAATTACAGACAAACAAAAAAATGGATTAAGTAATCCTGACTTTATTAAATACTTAAAACAACCCGTTCCAAAATCGGAATTAACTCAATTTGAAGCAGATGTATTGAGAGATACTCTATTTGCCGCATTAAACGGAATGGGTGGTGTAGGATTATCTGCTAATCAAATCGGTGTTAATAAAAGAGCTTGTGTAGTAAAATTTAGAGATGAGGAGTTATTCTTATTAAACCCTGTTATCACACAACGTTCTAATGAGGGGTTTTTATTTTTTGAAGGATGTTTATCGATTCCATCTACAATAGAAAAGCCTATTAGAACAATTCGTTCTACCTATGTGGTTGTTCAAACTGATAATTTGGGTGAAATGAGATTTGAAATCAATCCCGAAGGAGATAGAGAAGGAGAAGGAATTTCCACAGAAACTATGATGACTGTAATTGTTCAGCATGAAATCGACCATTTGGATGGTATTACAATTAAAGATAGAGTATATTCTACTACCGTTGTCAAAAAGCAAGATTATGGTAGAAATGATAAGATTGTAATGAAATCGCCTGATGGCGAATTAGTTGAAGTAAAATTCAAAAAAGCAAATGATTATTTTTTAAAAGGATACGAAGTAGTATAATATGGAAATAGTATTAATAATTTTATTTGTATGTTTAGTAACCGCTTTATATACAATTTACAATCTTCTTATTAAATTAGAAAGGTATGAAGATTTTATAGATTTACAAGAACAAAATAATATAACATTACTGGAGACATTGCGAGATATAGATTCTAAGCAAATGTTTGAGAAGGATGATGAAGTGGGTTCTTTATTTACACAAATAAAGGATACCATTGAAACTTTCAAACAATTTTAAGTTATGCCTAGAAAAAGAGTACCCAGAATATATTTTACAAAAGATACCGAAGATGCAATCATCGAATATAATAAAACCGATGACCAACGTATAAAAAATAAACTATACAAAGATAGAATTCAGCATTCATTCGAAAAGCTTGCAGAAATAGTTTATAACAAATGGAAGTTTAGTTATTTCGATGATGACCCACAAGATGTAATGGCGGAAGTTGTTGCATTTATGATTGAAAAGATTCATATGTACCAAGAAGGTAAGGGAAAAGCATTCTCTTACTTTACTATTGTTGCAAGAAACTATCTTATCTTAAATAATAATTCAAACTATAAAAGATATAAAGATACTGATGTAATGTCATCTTTGCCTGATAATTGGGATACTGAAAACAATTGGGCAGAAGAAGTTCGTAATGATGAACATAGAACATTCAACGATAGAATGTTATTGTATTGGGATACTCACTTAGAAAACTTCTTTCAGAAAAAAAGAGATATTCAAATAGCAGATGCAGTTTTAGAATTATTTAGAAGAGCAAACTATATAGAAAGTTTCAATAAAAAATCATTATATCTACTTATTAGAGAAATGACAGGCTACCCTACCCATTATATAACTAAAGTTGTCAACAAAATGAAAGAAAGACAAATGGAGTTGTATAATGAATTCGATAGGGATGGTGATATAAAAATTTAATATTATGGTTTTATTAGGTATTTCCGCATTTTATCACGATTCTGCGGTATGTTTATTCGAAGATGGAAAAGTAATAGCAGCTATTGAAGAAGAAAAATTATCGGGCATTAAGCATGATAATTCATTTCCATCTAAAGCAATTAAGTGGGTTTTACAATATACTAAAAAAACTATATCAGATATCGATACGATATGTTGGTATGAGGACCCGCAATTAAAATACGATAGGGTAAAAAATACATTGGGTAAAAGTTGGTGGAAAAATCGTAAGATTTGGAACGCATTTAAAAAAGAATTTGAAGAAACCGAAGGAAATCTTCCAACATATTTAGCCAGAAAACTAAATTTCACAGGCAGCGTAGTTTACGTTAAACATCACCACTCTCATTTAGCATTTTCATATTATACATCTCCATTTCACGATGCAGTTGGTATATCGATAGATGGTGTTGGAGAATGGGAAACGGCATTGGCTGTTAGATGTAAAGATAATACATTTGAAGAAATTAACTCTATGATGTTTCCAAACTCATTGGGATTGGTTTATTCTACGATAACTGCTTACTTAGGGTTCAAACCAAATGGTGGTGAATATAAAGTAATGGGATTAGCACCATATGGTGACCCTTCGAGATTTAAAGATATTTTTGATAAAATATTTAAATTTGATAAGAAGGGTGTTATAGAAGTAAATCAGAAATATTTTACTTGGCAATATTCAAACACCGACATGTACACATATGATTTGGTTAAATTAATTGGTATAGAACCACGAGAACCCGAATCAACTATTGAACAAAAACATATGGATTTAGCAGCTGCTCTACAAAAATGGTATGAGAGTTGCTTTTATTATTTTGTAAATAATTGTATGCAGAATTCGGATTCATCTAACTTAGTATTAGGTGGAGGTTCTGCGTATAATGGTACAGCTAATGGTAAATTACAAAAACATACATCGATTAAAGATTTGTGGATTCCATTTGCACCATCTGATGCCGGTTCTGCGATTGGTGCATGTTTATATCATTGGCATAATACTTTGGGTAATCCAAAAGTAATCGGAGGTGATAATACTTCCCCATACTTAGGACCTGAATGGAGTAATAAAGAGTTAATAGAAATAATATTAAAAGAAAGAAATAGTGGAGTTACAAAATATGATAGTGTTAAAACTCTTTGTAAAAATGTAGCAAAACTTATCAACGAAGGTAATATAGTTGGATGGTTTCAAGGAAGAACTGAATTTGGTGCAAGAGCATTAGGTAATCGTTCTATATTGGGTAATCCACATTTACCAGATATTAGAGATAGAATTAATAAGGTTGTCAAAAAGAGAGAAATGTTTAGACCATTTGCTCCATCGGTAACCTTTGAAGATTACGATAAATATTTTTCATCGGAAGGAGAAGTTCCTTATATGAATCAGGTTGTTAAAGTAACGGATTACAAATCAATACCATCAGTAACTCACGTTGATAAATCAGCGAGAATACAAACCGTTAGAAGGGAAATGAATCCTCTGTATTATGATTTATTGAAGGAGTTTGAGAAGGTAAGTGGTACACCAATACTATTAAACACTTCATTTAATTTAAGAGGACACACAATGACAAATGACCCTAAAAAGGCAATTTGGACTTTCTATAATTGTGATATGGATTACTTAGTATTAGGTAACTATTTAATTAGTAAGAAATGAAATTATACGCATACGGAGATAGTTGGACAGAAGGACAGGGATGTAGATTAGATGATGAATCTAAACTAAAAGATAGAATGATTCTAAGAGAATTTAGAAACAAATACTCTTGGCCAATTAAGTTAGCTAATAAATTGGGATGTGACCACGAAAATAGTGGATGGAGTGGTAGAGCAAATAACCTCATTTTCAACGATGTTATTGGCGATTTACGAAATGGAAAAATACACAAAGGCGATTTAGTTGTTA
>JACCDX011117396.1_pt1 | contig 18326 bp, 16 predicted proteins | sample 7449681 | NCBI WGS metagenome assembly JACCDX01 (sample SAMN15323450, study PRJNA562643) | freshwater metagenome | isolation source: river surface water | place: USA:Blue River Watershed | collected 2017-08-18
GAACTAACCGCAATCAACTATGGTGATGTGTGCATGAACTACGACCGACTCTGGTTCTCAAAGCGCGAGCAGGCAGCTCCGGCAAACTCGGTCTGGCGGTAGCAACTGTCTAGCAGTGCCTCAGTTTGACTGCGGCCGTCTTCGCGAACCTCAGCGGCAGGTGATGACGAGTAGCTCAGAACAATCGGGTAGTCACCCTTGCCGCTAGATCCGCTGAAGTCTGTGAAGTAAGCATCTTCCCATCCGGCGGTTACTTTCACGTTGTTGTCTTTGAGCTGTTGCCAGTATTGCTTGTAGCCGTCTTCACCAAAAACAGCAACGGTTGCAGCGAGAAAAGATAGACCGCTAGAAGAAGTGTTTGGATTCTGCACAACTGTCAAACCATCGAACTGCGGCTCAACTAATTCGGCAATGTTTGCCGGAGCTGCCTGCTCGCGCTTTGAGAACCAGAGTCGGTCGTAGTTCATGCACACATCACCATAGTTGATTGCGGTTAGTTCGCCATCGATCAGGTTGTTGTCAACTGCCACGCCCGCAAAGGTGTTGTCGATTCCATAGACAGCATCGGCAATTGGTTTGTCTTTGGTTAGCACCAACTTGTTGGTCATTGCACCGGCATCACCACCACGGATGATTGTCACGGTGGTTCCTGTCTGCGCTTTGAATTCGTTTAGCAGCGCATCCGAGATAACAGCGCTGTCGTGAACTACAACAGTTATCTCATTTGACTCTGTTGTTGTCGCCGCGCAAGCTGACAATGAAGCGGTAGCGAAAATTGAAATTACAAAAATTGAAACTAGCTTGAATAACTTTTGCACTGACGTGCCCTTTCTGTTGAACGGGCACGGGTTAGAGGTCTTCCTGCGTTGGCATTACCCAAATCAGGTTTGACGGTCGAAGACTAATTAGTCTTCCTCTCAGATCGGTTGCACCGAACTCCCGTGTTACTCAATGCTAAACGAAATGCCCCGCAAGTGGGAAAGCGACTGGGTCGGTCTTAGTGACCGGAAGCCGCGGCGGCTGCTTCTTGGGCTGCAGAAGTTTCGCGCAGAGGCGGAGCTTTTATGAAGAACGAGAGCACGAAGGCGATGGCCACGGCTACTGAACCCCAAACGAACACCTGCACGGCCGATTCGGCGAACCCGACCTCGAAGGGCCTGGCCAGCCTTGGGTCGATGGTGTTTAAGAACGATGAGTCGGTCTTGAGTTGATCGCCAAGGGCCGAACCCCCACCCTCGGCCAGCGACTGCAAGAAAGCGACGTTGTTAGGGTCGGCGAGAACAGCCGGGTCTTGGGCAGCCGCCGTGATGTCGGCCAAGATCTTCTTGTCTTTGAAGGCTCTGCCGATTGTGTCACCGAGGCTGTTGAACAGAATCGAGATGAAAACGGCGACACCCAGGGTGCCACCCATTTGCCTGAAGAAGGTTGCCGAAGACGTGGCAACGCCGATGTCTGAAGCCTGAACCGACTGCTGGGCCACGAGTGTGAGCGTCTGCATTAGCTGGCCCAAGCCCATGCCGATAACCAGCATGCCGATCGACATTTGCCAGAATGGCATGTCTGCGTTGTAGGTAATCATGTAGAGGTAACCCACGAGCAACATGAAGGTTCCGGTGCGCAAGAAGATCTTGTATTGACCCGTCTTTCGAGTTACCTGCCCGGCAACCATGGTTGCCAGCATCATGCCAAGAACCATAGGCAACATCATTAGACCTGACTCGGTTGGCGTTGCACCGTTCACGAGCTGCAACATCAAAGGCAGAGTGATCATGCCGCCGAACATTCCGAAACCGACAATTACACCAACGATTGTTGACATCGAGAACGAGCTCGAGCGAAATAGTGCAAGCGGAAGCAACGCTTCTTCTTTAGCTGCGCGCTCGGCCAAGATGAATGCCAAGATTCCCAAACCACCAACCACATACATGCTGATTGAAAGCGTGCTGCCCCAGCCCCACTCATTGCCATTCTCTGCAACCAAAAGCAGCGGAACAACTGCGAGCACGATGGTTACGGCACCCCACCAGTCGATGCGCTGTGGCTTCGGAGTGTGCGGAACGTGCAAGAACGTAACGACCATGAACAATGCGACTGCACCGATTGGCAGGTTGATCAAGAAAACCCAGCGCCAACCCTCGGTGAAGAGAATCGAATCTGCGCTCGCGAACAAACCGCCGACAACTGGGCCGAGAACCGAAGAGGTTCCGAACACCGCAAGAAACATTCCCTGGTAGCGAGCACGCTCGCGCGGTGGAACGATGTCGGCGAGCACGGTGAGGGCAAGTGCAAACAGACCACCTGCGCCGATGCCTTGAACAGCCCTGAACATTGCCAACTGAAACATGTCTGCCGCAAAGCCGCAGAGCAGCGAACCAAACAGAAAGATTGAGATAGCAATTATGAACAACTTGCGGCGGCCAAAAATGTCGCCGAGCTTGCCATAGATAGGTGTGGCCACAGTTGAGGTGATCAGATAAGAAGTAGTAACCCAAGCCTGAAGCTCAAGGCCCTTGAGGTCATCGGCGATTGTGCGCATCGCGGTTCCGACAACGCTCTGGTCGAGAGCCGACAAGAACATGCCAGACATCAATCCAATGAGAACCAGCAGAATGTCACGGTGGCTCATCTGACCTGATTTTGCTGCAGCTATAGCTGCTTCTCTTCGTGCTGCACGCGCCACGACGGGCCTCGATTCTTGAAACATAAGGTGCTCGGCAAGCCTTGATTAGGCTTGAACCGTGTCTCAGCCTAAACCCAATGAGCCTGACCCGTCAGACGAAGGCCCAGATGACTACCTCAAGTGGGTTATTGCGGCCCTGGTTGTGTTGGCCGTTCTAGGCACATTCTTTACTTCTACGGCCTTTGCCCAAACCCCGTCGCCCACCCCAACAGTCGCGGCAACGCCGACGCCCACGGCGATTGGTGATCCGCCTGGGTTCACAACTCCCACGGCTACTCCAACTGCAACCCCTACAGTCAACCCGACGCCAACCCCGACACTTCCTCCTCTTTGCGGGCCCAACTGTTTTAATCCGACCCTGCACTCAATAGATGCGGCCGATTCGCTCTGGGTCGTTGTCAACAAACTCAGACCGTTGAATCCGGTTACCTATCGACCAAAGCTAGACCGAACAATCAATTTGGCCGTGCCTGCTGCCGATGCCTATAGAAAACTCAGAACTGCGGTGGCGCAATCGGGCAACGGCACACTGTGTTTGAACAGTGGTTACCGAAGTTACAAGACTCAGGCCAACACATACGCCAACGCATTGCGGCTCTATGGCAAGAAGACCGCAGACGCGCTCGCGGCGCTTCCGGGTCACAGCGAACACCAAACCGGTTTGGCAGCCGATGTTTCAACAACGGCGCTCTCATGCCGCATCGGCAGTTTCGGTTCATCGAAGGCATCTGCCTGGGTTGCCAAGAACGCGCACACTTTTGGTTTCATAGTTCGATATCCAAAAAACATGCAGTCAATCACGGGTTATCAATATGAACCCTGGCACTTGCGCTTCGTTGGTGTTGAGCTCGCAACGCAAATGAATCGAAACAAAGTTTTGACGCTCGAGCAGTTTTGGAATTTGCCACCGGCACCGAATTACAAGAATTAGTTGTTCAAAACTCCGTCAACAAGTTCTTTGGCCGCGCTTTGAACTTCGCGCAGGTGAGACTCACCCTTGAACGATTCACCATAAATCTTGTAGACATTTTCTGTTCCCGAAGGCCGTGCGGCAAACCACGCGTTTTCGGTTACTACTTTTAGCCCACCGAGTGCGGCACCGTTGCCTGGGGCGTGAGTGAGAATCTGCCTGATTGGTTCGCCGGCAAGTTCACTCGCCTTTACGTCATCGGCCGAAATCTTGCCGAGCTTTGCTTTCTGTTCGAGAGTCGCGGCTGCGTCGATGCGCTCGTAGGCCGGTGCACCAAACTCTGCGGTCAACTCGGCATAGCGCTGGCTAGGGGTTTTGCCCGTGACCGCCGTGATTTCGCTTGCCAGCAGGGCGAGAATCAGGCCATCCTTGTCTGTCGACCAGGCCTTGCCGTTCTTGCGCAAGAAGCTTGCCCCCGCCGACTCTTCACCACCGAAGCCAATTGAGCCGTCGATAAGCCCCGGCACAAACCACTTGAAGCCAACAGGAACCTCAACCAGCTTGCGGCCGAGACCAGCGACAACGTGGTCGATCATGCTCGAAGAAACCATGGTTTTGCCCACGGCAGCGCTCGCAGCCCAGCCCGAACGGTTTGCATATAGGTAGTCAATGCAAACCGCTAAGAAGTGGTTTGGGTTCATTAGGCCGGCGTCACTCGTGACGATTCCGTGGCGATCTGCATCTGCATCGTTGCCGGTTGAGATTGTGAAGCGTTTGCGGTCGGCGATTAGCGAGGCCATCGCGTGCGGCGAAGAACAGTCCATGCGAATCTTTTCATCCCAGTCGAGAGACATGAAAGCAAACTGAAAATCGACCGCTGGGTTAACCACTGTGAGATTCAGTTTGTATCGTTCGCCGATCGCACCCCAGTAGTCGACCGATGCGCCGCCCATTGCATCGGCACCAATCGACACCTGCGAATCACTTATGGCTTGCAGGTCTACAACTTGGTCGAGCTGAGAAATGTAGTTTTCGCGAAAGTCAAACTTCTGTGCGTTTGGTTTTGCTCTGCGCACATCTCGCAAGCCGCCGAGAATTATTTCGTTAGCTCGCGCGGCAATCCAGTTTGTTGCATCGCTATCTGCCGGGCCACCGTGCGGTGGGTTGTATTTGAAACCGCCGTCTGCCGGGGGATTGTGCGATGGGGTGATTACCAAACCATCAGCCAAGTTTGCTGAGCCTTCGCTCATGCCGAGATTGTGGTTGATGATCGCAACCGACACCGCCGGTGTTGGAGTGTAGCCGTCGGCCGAATCGATTAGCGCAACCACATCGTTGCCAGCCAAAACTTCAAGAGCGGTTTCTTGCGCAGGCCCCGACAGAGCGTGTGTGTCTTTGCCAACGTAGATCGGGCCGTGAATGTTTTCGCGCTTTCGATACTCGACAATGGCCTGAGTTATAGCTGCGATGTGTTGCTCGTTGAACGAACCGTTTAGTGAGCTGCCGCGGTGACCACTTGTTCCAAAGGCGACTTTTTGCTCAGCGCTTGACGCATCCGGCTTGATTTCAAAGTAGGCGGCAAGCAGTTTGTCGATGTCGACCAAATCACTGGGATGCGCCTTTTGCCCGGCTCGCTCTGTCATGAATCAAGTTTGACCATTAACCTTTATCTATGCCTAAGAAAACGAGTAACGGTTCTGTCAAGAAGAAGGCCTATGCCTACCTCGGACCCGTTGGCACATTCACCGAACTAGCGCTCGCCCAGGTTGCAGAGGCTAAGGGTCAGGTCTGGATGCCCGTCTCGCACGTGCAAGAGGCCATCGATTTGGTGATTAGCAAGCAGGCGTTTCGGGCCATAGTTCCGGTTGAAAACTCAATCGAAGGCGGTGTTTCGGCGACCCTAGATGCCCTAGCTGCCACCGAGAACATTCGCATCTATGGCGAGTATCTGGTGAACGTGAAGTTCGACCTGGTTGCTCGCCCGGGCACCAAACTCTCCGATGTGCGCACGGTCGCCACCCATCCGGTTGCCTACGCGCAAACGCGAAAGTGGCTCACCGAAAACCTGCCGAAGCACCACCACCTTCCGGCAACGTCAACCGCTGCCGCAGCGGCCGAGTTGCTTGCAAGCGACATCGCTCAGGCAGCAGTTGCCGCCTCGACCATTACCGATCACTACAAACTCAAGGTTCTCGCAAAGAATATTGGCGACAACAAGAACGCTCAGACCAGATTCATTCAGATCGGTTTAGCCGGTGCACTTGCCGAGCGAACAGGTCGCGACAAGACCAGTGTGATTGTTGAATTGCCGACCGACCGTCCGGGTGCTCTTCTTGAAATGCTCGAGCAGTTTGCCGCTCGCGGAGTTAACCTCTCGCGAATCGAGTCACGACCAATCGGCGATCGTCTCGGTCGCTATCGATTCAATATCGACGTGCAGGGTCACATCGACGAAGATGCCGTAGCCGAGGCGCTTAAGGGTCTGCACCGCTTTAGCCCAAAGGTTAGCTTCTTGGGTTCTTACGCTCGCGCCGACAAAGAGAAGTCGGTTCACGAAGGCAATAACTCGAATACAGAGTTTGCGCTAGCCGACGATTGGCTAAAGAAACTTAAGAGCGCACGCTAACCGCGCGCGGCACAGATTCAAACTCAACCTCTTTGATGCGCCCAACCGCGTCGCCATCAATTTGCAGTTCAACTAAATCTTCTGGTCGCACACGTATTTTCTTTGACGTGAGATTTTCTAGCGTTTTCACATTTGCGGTTGCATCGAGAAGTTTTCGCCCGGCGCGAGTTGTTCGCACCACGTTGTTGCCAACCGTCACGCGTGTCCAGAAATCGATCCAGTCCCAGATTCTTCGTGGGCCAATAACCGCAACATCGAGCAGGCCGTCATCGAGTGAAGCATCTGGCATCATCGAGAGTTTGCCTGGCAACCACCCCACGTTTCCGATGAGCAGGGTTAGCACTCGCACGGTTCTGCTCTCTCGGCCATCTACCTGAATCGAAAGCTTTTGATAGCGAAGCGGAAGTTGCTTGAAACCCGACTCGGCATAGGCAATCCATCCGAGTTTGCGCTTTCTCACCGGGTCTGTGTTGAGCATGATCTTTGCGTCGAGGCCCATGCCCGCCATTACGGCAAACATCATCTCGAGTCGGGTGTCGTCTTCAAGGATGATGCGCGCCAAGCCCATGTCTAGCCAGTGTGCATTGCCAAGTAGCGCGCGCTGCACCTGAGTGCGCAGGTCTTCTAGGGGAATGCCGAGGTTGCGGGCGAGAACATTGCCGGTGCCAACCGGAACTATGCCAACGCTGACCTTTGCGCCCGAAAGGGCGACGGCCTCAAGAACCGATCGCACCGTTCCGTCTCCGCCGGCTACAACTATATGCGTGGCCTTCTGAGCGATAGCTCGAAGTGCTTGCTGAGCGCCGGTTTCACTGGCTTCGGTTTTTAGCCAGAGGCTCGGTTCCCAGAAGCTGTCGGTGGTCACCGACTCAACGGCCGAACGCAGCTTTCGCAGGTCTACTCGCCCCGGGTAGTAGATGATTGCAGCGCGCTTGTTTTTGTTTGGCACGATGCCAGCCTAATCAAGTGAATAATGTTCTATTTAGGGAACATTAGCCAATGTTCGGTCAACCCTATGTGCCAATCTTGTAGTTGAAAGAAGGCGACGTGGCGGCGACTCAAAAGTTATTGGTGGTTGAAGACAACCAGTTCATGCGCGCACTCATTACCGAGCTTCTCGAAACCGAGGGCTTCGAAGTGCAGGCCGTTGAAACCGCAGCGGCGGCAGTTAAGGCGGCCGCATCTTTCGACCCAGACGCAGCCATTCTCGACGTCGAACTCGGCACGGGCCCTAACGGTTTTGATCTCGCTCGCATCTTGCGCGAGGGCAACGAAGAGCTCGGCCTCGTGTTTCTAACCAACATTCCCGAGCCTAAGACCATCGGCGTCGACAATCGTTCGATTCCCAAGGATGCCGCCTACCTAGTCAAAGAGTCGGTCGGCAACATCGAACTTTTGCTTCGCGCTATCAAGGCGAGCCTTCGCGGTCGGGTAGGAGCAGACCTGCGTCAAGACCGTGAGGTTCACTCGCTCTCGAACCTTTCGCGCTCACAACTCGATCTTCTGCACATGGCAGCACTCGGACTTTCAAACACCGAGATTGCCCAGCGTCGTGGCACAACCGTTCGCGCGGTTGAGAACCTCTTCAAGCGAGCAATCGAATCGGCCGGCATCGAGGTTGGCCCGGGTGAACACGGCCGCGTCTTGGCCGTGCGCAAGTACATCGAAACCGTGGTTCTGCCAAAGTCTTAAGCCAAACGGGCTGCCGCGGGGCCAAAAGGTAGGCTTTACCTGTGATTGACCCAAATCTTCTTCGCGAGAACCCAGACGCCATCAAGGCTTCGCAGCGCGCTCGCGGCAACGACGAATCGATTGTCGATGACGCCGTCAATGCCGACGCCACCTGGCGCAAGAAGTTGCAAGAGTTTGAAACCCTTCGGGCAGAGCAAAACGCTGCCGCCAAACTCGTGGGCTCGGCTTCGAAAGAAGACCGCCCGACACTAATTGCCGCGGGTCAAGTGCTTGCAGATAAGGTCAAGGCGGCACAAGAAATTGCAAATGCAGCTGAAGCGCGTCTGAACGAGCTGATGTGGAAGATCGAGAACGTCGTAATCACCGAGGTTCCGGCAGGTGGCGAAGAAAACTTCAAGGTCATCAAAGAAGTTGGCAGTCACGCAAAGTTTGACTTCGAACCTAGAGACCACGTTGCTCTCGGCGAGCTTCTCGACGTAATCGACATCGAGCGCGGAGTAAAGGTTTCAGGCTCACGCTTCTACTTCTTGAAGGGATGGGGTGCTCGTCTAGAACTTGCACTCATGAACCTTGCGCTAGATCTCGCAACCAAGCACGACTTCACCGCGCTGATTACTCCAACCCTGGTTCGCCCAGAGGTAATGGCAGGCACCGGATTCTTGGGCGAACACTCAGACGAGATTTACTATCTGCCAGCAGACGACCTCTATCTAACCGGCACAAGCGAGGTCGCGCTCGCGGGTTATCACCGCGATGAGATCATCGACCTCAGCAACGGGCCACTGCGTTACGCCGGTTGGTCAACCTGCTACCGTCGCGAGGCTGGTTCGGCAGGTCGCGATACCCGCGGCATTTTGCGCGTGCACCAATTCAACAAACTCGAAATGTTTAGCTACGTAAAGCCAGAAGACGCCGAGCAAGAGCACCTCAAGTTGCTTGCGCTCGAAGAAGAGATGCTGCAGGCGTGCGAACTTTCATACCGAGTTATCGACACCGCTGCCGGAGACCTCGGCTCGAGCGCAGCCCGCAAGTATGACTCTGAGGCTTGGATTCCGAGCCAGAACCAGCACCGCGAACTCACCTCTAGCTCAAACTGCACAACCTTTCAGGCTCGCCGCCTAAACGTTCGCTACCGCACCGAAGATGGCAAGACAGCAACCGCTGCAACGCTAAACGGAACACTCGCCACTACTCGCTGGCTAGTTGCAATTCTTGAAACGCACCAGCAGGCCGACGGTTCGGTTCGAATTCCAGCAGCGCTTCGCCCATACCTCGGCGGCGCAGAGGTCATCGCCCCCAAATGACAATCGCAACCGGTGATCAGCGTTGGCTGATTGCACTCGACATCGATGGAACCCTGGTGCACGACGACGGTTTCTTGTCGCCGCGAGTTGTCGAACAGGTTGCACGAGTGCGTGCGCTCGGTCACGAAGTCATTGTTGCAACCGGGCGCAGTGCGTCGAACGCCATCCCAGTAATTAAAGATGTCGGCATACATCACGGATACGCCGTGTGCTCAAACGGTGCCGTTACCATCAAGCTCGACGCAGAGCACGAGCGTGGTTTTACTCCGCACGAGGTGATTACGTTTCATCCGGGTGAGGTTCTTAAAAAACTAATTGAGAAACTTCCGAACGCGCACTTCGCAGTTGAAAACGCCGATGGCACTTACAAGTTCCACCGTCCGTTTCCGTCATACGCTCTCGGTTCACACAATCGCGAAACTCCGTTAGAGGAACTCATGAACGAACCGGTCTCGCGAGTGGTTGTTCTATCGCCAGATCACGATGCAGAAGAATTTGTTGGCGTCATTGCAGAAATCGGATTGCACTCGGTTAGCTATGCAATCGGCTACACCGCTTGGCTCGACATTTCACCTCAGGGAATCAGCAAGGCATCGGCGCTCGAAATGCGTCGCCAAGAGCTCGGCATTCTGCCGTCTCAGGTGATCACCGTTGGCGACGGTCGCAACGATATCGACATGTTTGCCTGGGCCATTGCCGGCGGCGGGCTCGCCTTCGCCATGGGTCAAGGCCCCGAAGAAGTTCACGCCGCCGCCTCAGCCGTGGTTGCCCCCGTTGAAGAAGACGGGGTCGCCGAAGTGCTCGCCGGATTCGAGGGCATTTTGTTTTCTCGCTCGGTCAGTTAGAATTGAGGCACGGAAGCGTGCCGGAGCGGCCGAACGGAACAGTCTTGAAAACTGTCGTAGTTAATAGCTACCGTGGGTTCAAATCCCACCGCTTCCTCGGAGAGCCCAGAATGGCGAATCGAATAGATTCGACAGTCTGCTCGAGACCGCCAGAACACTTGAGTCTGGCGGTTTTCTCTTTGGGAACCTACCTGTGAACTTCCTTTGCTCCTAGCCACCGCAGGTGCCTTCGGCTTAAACTTGTAGTTCACCCCGACCCGAGAGACCCTCGATGCCCCTGTTCAAGAAGCGCCAACCGCGAGCCCTGGCTCGTCACGGCCGCCTCAAAGTTCAGTCGCGCGCATCGGCCTTCGGCGGCATCCTGTTTAAGGGTCTGGCACTCGCGGTTGGTGCATCATTGGCGCTCACGGGTGTCGCAGTGTTTGAGCTCAGCAACACTTTCAAGGCCCGCGGTCTTGAGTTGCCAAACGCACAACCGATTACGGCCAAAGATCTGAGCGGCCCGATCAACATTCTTCTCGTCGGAAGCGACACCCGAAAAGGGCAGGGCAAGGGCTACGGAACCGAGAGCTCGGTGCTTGCCGACGTGATGATTCTTTTGCACGTTAGCGAAGACAGAAAGAACGCAACAGCACTTAGCTTTCCTCGCGACCTGATGGTGCCTTGGCCGGCTTGCCCGAGCACAACCGGCGGCCCTGGATTCCTGCCCCAGTCGCTTGGCCAGCTCAATGCGACCATTGCAAATGGTGGCCCCGGATGCACACTTCTCACGATCGAGAAGTTAACAGGACTAAAGATTCCTTATCTCGCCATGATCGAGTTCAACGGTGTAATTGAAATGTCAAACGCGATTGGTGGCGTTGATGTTTGTGTTGCTCAAGAAATCAATGACCCCTACACGCAGACATATTTGAAGCCGGGCGAATACACATTGCAAGGAAAAGCTGCGCTTCAGTTCTTGCGCACGCGTCACGGAGTTGGTGACGGTTCTGACCTTTCGCGAATTTCTAACCAACAGGTATTTCTGACTTCACTTGTGCGCAAGGTAAAGAGTGCCGGTGTGTTAACTAACCCAGTTCAGCTTTACTCACTTGCCAACGCCGCCGCGCGCAACATGCAGCTTTCAGAGTCGCTAACCGATTTGGGAACCATGGTTTCAATCGCATCATCACTGCAGAACGTTGATCTTGAAAACATCGTTTTCTTGCAAGTGCCTGTTCGCGGTGGTTTGCCGGCACCATACTCTGGCCGCGTGATGCCCGTGTATGAGCAGGCCAACATCCTGTTTCAAAAGCTAGTGAATGATGAGCCAATCGTTCTCGGCAGCAATACGGGGCAGGGTGCCGTGCTTGCAACGCCTAGCCCAACGCCAACGAGTTCGATCAAACCCACACCGGGTGCAGCGAGCCCGAGCCCAACTGCAACCGAGAGTCTTGACTGGGCAACCGGAACCAACGCGGCTACAAAGACCTGTTCAAACTAGGGGGCTTGGCGAGCCAGCGTCTGGTCGGCTAAACTATCGAGGTTGTACTCAGGAGTCGTCGCATAGCCCGGTCGAGTGCGCCTCACTGCTAATGAGGTAAGGATCTAAAGTCCTTCGGAGGTTCAAATCCTCTCGACTCCGCGAGGTTTGCATGTCATTGGCAGGCTGACCCCAAGCACCTCTCCAACCAGAGGTAAATGCGCTTGTTCGAAACCTACGGTTTCGGCAAGGCACCCGTGAAGTGTGATTTTCTAGCAAGCTAGAATCAAACTTCACTCGGCGCTTGTAGCTCAACGGATAGAGCATCTGACTACGGATCAGAAGGTTGGGGGTTCGAGTCCCTCCAAGCGCGCGAAAACCCAGTGTCTAATTAGGCAGCTGGGTTTCGCCTTAAGCGAGGAGCAACGAGTGAGCGAACAGAACTGGCGCGAATTTCTCGAAGCAGATGACCTTGACGACTGGGTTGTGCTGCACGGCGGGCCCTCGGCTGTTTTTATCACCGATAATCTTGCAGCCGCCGCCGAACTTGCGCGCGCTGTTGCCGAGGTGCCAGGGCTTGAGGGCTCAAACATCCAGTTGGCAATCGTTGCTAACCGACTCACTGTTCGACTTACCAGGGAGACCTGGAAGATCGAACCGCATCACATTGGTGTTGCGAGAGAGATTTCTGAAATCGCACGCACGCGCGGCGCGGCATCGGCACCTCATCTGGTTCAAGAAGTTCAGGTTGCAATTGCGGCGAAGCCGGATGCCATCGATTTGAAGTTCTGGCGAGCTGTGCTCGGATACGACGAGATGCTCGATGACAACGCAATTGACCCGCTCGGAGTGAGTTCAACCGTTTGGATGCAAGACCTAGATGAGGGCAAGGCACTTCGCCACGCCATGCACCTTGACGTCTCACTTTCAAAAGAGAGTGCAGAGGCGCGGGTTGAGGCTGCGGTAAAGGCCGGCGGAGTTGTGGTTGATGGCTCGCACGCACCGTCATGGTGGATTCTCGCCGACCGTTCGGGCAACAAAGTGTGTGTGGTCGCTTGGCCCGATGGCGCTAAGGCAAACGAAATTATCACGACTCAATAACATCTAGGCCAATTGGCTTCATCTGGGTGTGCCCTGTGCTACTTTCACTCTAATTCAGTCAATCGTTTGACTGAGTTAGAGGGCGAGACATGAAGCACGCGACTTTAGCAGACGTGGCTAAGGCCACAGGGGTGTCTGTTTCGCTCGTTTCTCTGGTTCTGTCTGGAAAGGCGGCGAAAAGATGTTCGCCAGCTGTTGAGTCAAAAATCAAGAAGGCTGCCAAAGACCTTGGTTACAGGGCTAATCGGTTAGCAAGATCTCTGAAAGAGCAGCAAACCAGAACTTTGGGAATGTTGAGCATTGAAGTTGCCACGACCCCATACGCCGGCCAATTACTGTCAGCGGCACAAAAGACTGCACGGTCTCACGATTATGAGCTTCTGTTTGTCGAGGTTGAGAACTCGCCCAAGTCAATAGAAGAGGCATTTGGTCTTCTTGCGGAGCACCAGGTAGTCGGAACGCTGATCGCTGCTTACTTTCACTCAGAAGTTAAGTTGCCTAAAGTAACTCCAAAAAATCTAGTTCTTGCAAACTGTATTTCGAGTAGTGGAAAGTATCCAACGGTTATTCCAGCCGAGTACTCGTCGTTTATGCAGTCACTCAAGCTTCTCGGCATTGCCGGGCACAAGAACGTTGGACTCATCATTGATGAAGTTGAGTGGCCTGCGGTCGAAGGGCGAACTAAAGCATTCCTCGATGCCGCGCATAATTTTGGCTGGGTTCGACCACAGGAGCGAATCTACAAAGTTTCAAAGACAATTGCCGATCATGGATATCGGGCAACTCTAGAAATGATCTTGCGTAATCCCGACATAACAGCAATTGCTTGCTATAACGACCCACTGGCGATGGGCGCGTACCAGGCTCTTAAGGAACTAAAAATCAGCATCCCTGAACAGGTATCTGTAGTTGGTTTCGATGACCTGGAATTGATTTCCGGTGGTTTGCGCCCCGGATTAACCACAGTTCGATTACCTCATTATCAGATGGGGCGAGAGGCCGTGGAACAACTCATCCGAATCTGCGAAGAGAAAGATGAGAATCCAATGAATGTAGTTGAAATCCAAGGAGAGCTCGTAGTTCGGGATTCTGTTTCGGTGCCACGAAACAGTGCTGCCAGCATTTTATCGTCAGAGGATTCAGCTAGATCTAATCAAGAAGAGGAAAAATGATTAAACCAACTAGGGTTTTGCTAGCGGCATCACTGGCTAGCGTGCTCGTACTAACAGGTTGTGCCCCAGCTAGCAACAGCGGAGATCCGGTAAAGGTTTCAATGTGGTCGCACGCGGCTGGTAACGACCAGGAAATTGCAACCGTAAAGGAAGCAATCACGGACTTCAACGCAAGCCAGACGGCTTACGAGGTAGTTCTAGAAGAGTTCCCACAGGAGTCGTATAACGACTCAATTGCTGCAGCTGCAGCCTCGAAGTCTCTTCCTTGCATCATCGACGTGGATGGTCCAATCATGCCTAACTGGGCTTGGTCGGGTTACATGCAGCCACTGCAGATTAGTTCAACACTCGAAGAATCATTGATTTCTGGTGCCAAGGGCTACTACAACGGTGAGCTTTACTCGGCCGGTGCCTGGGATGCAGCACTTGGTCTGCTAGTTCGTAAGTCAACTTTGGAGAAGGTCGGCGCACGCGTGCCAACCGTCTCTGAGCCATGGACATTGGCAGAGTTCGACGGTCTGCTCAAGGCTGTTGACGCAACTGGTGACTACGACTACGCGATTGACTGGGGCAATGGTTGGACTGGCGAATGGTATCCATACGCATACAGCCCTCTAATGCAGAGCTTCGGTGGTGACCTAATCAACCGTGATAATTACGAGAGCGCCGATGGTGTAATCAACTCAGCAAACTCAGTTTCGTTCGGTAACTGGTTCGGCTCAACATTTGCAAAGGGATACGCGAACCCAGCTCAGACCGGTGACCGCACCGAGTTTGTTGCAGGAACCATCGGAATTCAGTACAACGGAAACTGGGCAGTAAAGGACGCTCTTGAGGCACTAGGCGATGACCTATTGATTCTTCCACCGCCTAACTTCGGTAGCGGCCCTAAGATCGGTGCCGGTTCATGGCAGTTCGGCGTCTCGTCAACTTGTGAGACTCCAGAAGGAGCAAACCAGTTCATTGAGTTCATCCTTCAGGACAAGTACATCGTGGCATTCGCAAACCGCATTGGTTTGATTCCTGCTACCGCTACTGCGGCAGCTGAAGTTCCAAACTACGCACCAGGCGGACCATTCGCGATCTTCGTTGAGCTATCGAACGAATTCGCAGTACTTCGCCCACCAACACCTGCTTACCTCAAGATTTCAACAATCTACGAGAAGGCAGTTGCCGATATAATCAACGGCGCAAATGCCAAACAAGCTTTGGATGCCGCCGCTGATGAAATCGATGCTGATCTGACAGACAACAACTTCTACAAATAAGATCAGTCGTCTAAGTTAAGTCTCGGGGGTGTGGTTTCACCGCACCCCCGAGACACTTACTCAAAGGAATTCGATGGCATCGCTAAGTCAACTGAATCGAAAACTTCTTGGGAGCAGCCTGAAAGCTAGATCGTCAAGAGCTGGTTTTCTATTTGTTTTCCCGGCAGTTGCAATGATGCTGCTCTTTTTGGTCGCACCCGTGATACTGGCGTTTTCTCTCGGTTTTACAAATGCCAAGTTTGCAAGTCCGAACGAACCAACTTTCATCGGTCTAGATAATTTCACAGAAATGCTCTCGCTCGGGCAGGTCTCTGTCGAAGCTGATCCGAACGATGAAAACGTTGCCTACGACAACCTGAGAGAGTACACAAAGCCATCAAACAATTCCCCATACGCGGGAATGCAAATCTTAACTGAGAGCTACAGCAAAGATGGAACAAAAGCAGACTTCACTATTGCGGGTGACGCACTCTTCTGGAAGTCACTGCTCAATACCTTAATTTTTGCCGCTGTGATTGCGCCTCTACAAGGCGGGCTCGCTCTAGTTCTTGCCCTGCTGATTAATTCCAAAATCCGAGGCAAGGTCTTTTTCCGAACTGTCTATTTCATTCCAGTCGTCACATCCATGGTTGTGGTGTCGATTTTGTGGATTTTCTTCTATCAGAAAGACGGCTTGGCGAACGTCGTTCTTGATGCAATAATCCCGGGTTTTGAACCTGTTTCGTTTCTTACAAATCCAGACCTGGCGTTACCCGCAATCATTTTTATGTCGGCATGGCAGGCAGTGGGCTTTCACATGATTATCTGGTTGGCCGGACTACAGACCATTCCCGCTGAACTTTATGAGGCGGCAAAAGTCGATGGGGCTAATTTTTGGCAACAGTTTCGTGCCGTCACTTGGCCTGGCCTTAGAACAACTTTTGTCTTCATTTTGATTATCATCTCAATTCAGGCGATGGGTGTTTTCACTCAGATAAACGTCATGACTCAGGGTGGTCCGCTAGATTCAACAACCACATTTGTTTTTCATATTTTTAGAGAGGGCTTCCGTAAGAACGACATCGGATACTCTTCTGCACTTGCAATTGTGTTCTTTGTAATCGTTGTGACTATTTCAGTCATTCAGCGAAGAATAACGAGGGACAAGGACTAATCATGAAGACCAAATTCTCGCTTGGACTAACAATTCAGTATGGTTTCGCAATTTTCTTCATGCTGTTGTTCAGCCTCCCATTGCTTTTCATGATCTCGTCTAGCTTCAAAGACCCACAGGCGATTTTTGCCGACGTGAAATCTTGGAGAGCTTTCTTTCCTGTGGGTGATGTTAGCTTCGATCAGTATCTGGGCGTGTTTGAGAGGCTCCCGCTGGGGCTGTTCCTCTTCAACTCCATTTTTATTTCAGCTGTAGTAGTCGTGCTGGGTCTTTTTGTGAACAGCCTTGCCGGTTATGCCATTGCACGTTTGAAATTCAAAGGCCAGAACGTGTTGTTGGTAGGTTTGATTGCCACACTTGTGATTCCATTCGAAACCATTGCGATGCCGCTTTTGGTTTTAGTTAATTCTCTTCCGATGATTAGCTTTGAGAACGGTGCTCTTGAATTCTCAACAGGTTGGCTAAACACCTATCTAGTTCAGATAGCACCATTTATCGCTTGGGGCTTTTCGATATTCCTCTTTGTTCAGTACTTCAAGACCATTCCAAAGGAGTTAGACGAGGCGGCACTGATTGATGGTGCAAGTTTCTTCAAAATCTATTGGAAGATCATCGTTCCGCTTGCAGGCCCTGCTTTTGCGACGAGCGCAATTCTCAGCTTCCTTGCTATTTGGAACGCATACCTGTGGCCGGTCATGGTTGTTCAAACCGAATCACTCAGAACTGTTCAAGTGGGGCTCGACTACTTCTGGGCTTCAACCAGCGAAGAGGGCACCCAATGGGGCGAAATCATGGCGTACTCGACACTGATCACAGTTCCAATCATCATCGTGTTTGTCATTTTCCAGCGGTCGTTTGTGGCATCAGTTGCCTCGTCAGGAGTAAAGGGTTAAGAGTTGCTAAAGCTAAATGATTCTTGGGTTTGGGACAGCTGGTATGCATTTGATGGAGAAAGGCATCATGCCTTTTATCTCAGGGCGTCAAGAGGACTGAAAGATCCGCATCGACGCCACCGACACCCATTCGTCGGGCACGCTGTTTCAACCAACCTAAAAGACTGGGAAATCTTGCCGGACGCCCTTGCCATATCTGATTCTCCGGCCTGGGACTCATGGACTACCTGGACTGGAAGCGTCACAAAAGATGATGCCGGACTCTGGTGGATGTTTTATACCGGTACGTCTCTAGAAGATGGCGGGGACATTCAGCGGGTAGGCGCAGCCACCTCTAAAGATCTGATCACCTGGGATAAGGTTCCCGGCCCACTCACCGAGGCTGATCCCACGATTTACGAAAAGCTTGATTACAACCTTTGGCATGATGAAGCTTGGCGCGACCCTTGGGTGTTTAAGTACGACGACATCTGGCACATGATTGTGACGGCTAGGGGGCTAAGCGGAGACAAGTATGGCCGCGGTGTAGCTGGTCATGCCACATCAAAAGACTTGAAGACCTGGACGGTGCGTGAGCCTCTAACTGAAACCGAGAGTGGTTTTGGGCAAATGGAAGTCATTCAAATTGAGGAAATCGACGGAGTTCCAACCATGCTCTGGTGTTGTGGCCCACGTGAGCTTACTGAGGAGATGCGTGCCAAGTATCCCCACGGTGGAATGTTCTCTACCACTGGCCCGAGCGTTCTTGGCCCGTTCGACCCGAACAAGGCGGTTTGGTTTCCACACGAGACCCTTTATGCCGCCAGGGCTGTCAAGCATGAGAACAACTGGTACCTCATAGGGTTCATTGGTGGGCCAGATGACGAAACATTCGGAGGCTACATCTCAGATCCAATCCCAATTAAAAACAATGGGATGGGTTTAGTGCCCAAGAACTAGCACGAATTCTCCTGGGTGACGCGGGGTCTTCAAATTTGCTTTCATCATACAATTGGGGGAAATAGCAGATTTGGAGAGCAAGTCAGATGGCAAGACCAGAGAATTCGATTCAGTTTTGGACAGTTCGAGACCAACTGGAGCGTGACTTCGATGGCACTCTCACTCGCTTGGCAGAAATCGGATTTCGCGCCGTCGAACCTTTCGGGCTTCCGGCCAACCTAAACAAACTGAGCGCGGCGCTTTCGAACGCCGGATTGACTGCGCCAACAGCTCACGGTGAC
>JACCDX011693199.1_pt1 | contig 18325 bp, 7 predicted proteins | sample 7449681 | NCBI WGS metagenome assembly JACCDX01 (sample SAMN15323450, study PRJNA562643) | freshwater metagenome | isolation source: river surface water | place: USA:Blue River Watershed | collected 2017-08-18
CAAACCCTTATTATTACATATATTCAAGGAAATTCACAGCTTGCTTCGCAGGAGGATTTGACGGTTGGGACATTTATTCTGAGAAAAGAACCAATACGGATGATTATATGGTTGGGGGTTCTAAGTTCTTAGCAGGGGCTTCGCCAGCTAATAGTACTAGATACCCAAATTCTACTGGTAGTGGAACATTCAAAGAAATAACAGTTGGGGATAACACTGTTGATTACGCAAATACCGATTATTATGCTTACTTGATAGGTATTCAAACATTCTCCAATCCAGAATCAGTTAATATTAACGTTTTTGCCACTCCGGGTATTGATTATGTAAATAATTCCAATCTGGTCGAACAAACTATCGATATGATTGAAAATGACCGTTCAGATTCCATTTACATAACAACTACCCCTGATATTAACTTGAACTTACCTACAGCAGATAGTATTATCTATCCCCAAGAAGCTACTGATAATTTGGAAACAGCCGGATTGGATTCTAGTTACACAGCTACTTATTATCCTTGGATATTAGTAAGGGATACTGTTAACAACACCCAAATATATCTTCCTCCAACTGGAGAAGTATGTAAGAACTTGGCATTAACTGATAATATTTCATTTCCTTGGTTTGCATCTGCTGGTTATACAAGAGGATTGGTAAATTCTATAAAAGCTAGAAAGAAGTTAACACAAGAAGATAGAGATACCTTATATGAAGGAAGGTTGAATGCTATTGCTACTTTCTCAGATGTAGGTACTGTTGTTTGGGGGAATAAAACACTCCAAGTAAAGGATTCTGCATTAAACAGATTAAATGTAAGAAGATTATTGTTACAAGCTAGAAAATTAATATCAGCAGTAGCAGTGAGATTATTATTTGAACAGAATGACCAAGTCGTAAGACAACAATTCTTAGATTCTGTGAATCCAATATTGGATGGTATTAGAAGAGATAGAGGTATTTACGATTTCCGAGTAACAGTTTCCAATACTCCTGAAGATTTGGATAGGAATACAATGAGTGGGAAAATCTATATTCAGCCCACTAAAGCATTGGAATTTATCGAGTTAGAATTTCTGGTAACACCAACCGGGGCTTCTTTCGAAGATATTTAATTTTTAAATTAACATTAAACAAGAAAAAAACCCTTGATTTCTTTTTGATTTCAAGGGTTTTTTATTATCTTTGTAAAAATCAATAAATTATGAATATTAATTTGGTTTGTGAAAACTGCAATGAAGAATTTTCAGTCCCATATAAACAGAGAAATAAGAAGTTTTGTGGTAGGGAATGTTATTTCGATTACGCTAGAAAGAATAAAACCATTGGAAAGGTTAAAGACCTTTCAATAAGGGAGGTTAGGAACTGTTTGATTTGTAATGGGGAATTTGAAGTTAAGAAGGCAAATAATAAAAAGTTATGTTCTGATGAATGCAGGGCTAAATGGGGTAGTTTGGAAGAGAATAAAAAAATACGTATAAAAAGGGCTAAAGAAGCATTATTGGAAAAATATGGAACTGATAACCCTTTCGAATTAGACCATGTGAAGGATAAGACAATAAAGACCAATATTGAAAGATATGGTCATTATCATCCAATGAAAAATGAAAATTTTAAAAACAACATATTGGATAAAATGAAAAAGACTTTATCTGAAAATAAAGATGAAGTTATTAAAAAAAGGGAAGAAACCAAAGAGATTAAATACGGGGATAAAAATTTTAATAATAAAGAAAAAACTAAAAACACAATAAAAGAAAGATATGGTGATTTTCACTTGAAGAAAGAAGAATATATAAAAAAACAAAAAGAAACTTTATTGAAAAAATATGGGGTTGACAGTCCCTTCAAATTGGAAAAATCAAAAATTAATAAGAAACAAGCAATAATTGAAAAATATGGGGTTGAATTCTATGCTCAATCTGAAGTTTTTAAGAATAAAGCAAATGAGAATAGATTGGCTACTATCTCAAAAAGAATGGATGGATTGGGTTTTACTTTACTTAGTGAAAATATTAAAAAGGGTGAACATGCAAAGCTAAAATGTAATACTTGTAATAATATATTTGAAAGTACCCAATTTTTCAGAAACTATGAAATTAAATGTCCAAAATGCTTTCCGTTGAGAAGTAATAATAATTTGAATCTATTCTTCGAAGAAATATTAGATAGACATAATATTATTTACATGAAAAATAATAGAAGTCTAATCAGACCTTTGGAATTGGATTATTACCTGCCGGATTACAATTTGGCTTTCGAATTAAATGGGAACTACTACCATTCTGAATATAGAGGTGGTAAATTAAAAAATTACCACTTAAACAAAAGTAAATTGTGTAATGAGAAAGGGATTAAACTAATCCAAATCTTTGAAGATGAAATTGTTTATAAAAAGGAAATTGTGGAATCTAAAATATTATCAAGTATTGGGAGGATAGAAAAAAATATATATGCTAGAAAAACAGTAGTTAAGGATATATCCAATTTAAATATTGATGATTTTTTAAAATCTAACCATATCCAAGGTACTGTAAATTCAAAAATTAAAATTGGGTTATATGAAAATGATTTATTGGTATTTGTAGTTTCTTTTGGGAAACCTAGAATGGACAAATCAGAATCTACATATGAAATTTATAGAAGTTGCTCTTTACTAAATACTACAGTAGTTGGTGGTTTTGGAAAATGTTTAAAATTTTTCATTGAGAAATATAAACCTAAAAAAATTATTTCTTATGCTGATATAAGATGGTCTGGTTTGAATCCAGAAAAAACTGTTTATTCTAAGAATGATTTTAAATTTGTTAATAACACTCCTCCAAATTATTGGTATGTTTGGAATAGAAAATATTTGGATAGATTACATAGATTTGTTTTTAGGAAATCTAAACTGGTAAGTGAGGGATTTGATAAAAACAAAACTGAAAAGGAAATAATGAAAGAAAGAGGTTTTGATTTAATTTGGGATTGTGGTTCAATGAAATTTGAACTGCTCCTAGATTAATTAAGAAATTTATTAAATAACAAACTCCCAAATCTATTAAGAAATGGGGGTTTATTATTTTTACTAGGATTTAATATTTTTGGATATTGGGGGTTACTTATTATTTTCTTCTGCTTTCGACTCGATACACCTCTAACCCCAACTAGACAGATATTATTTATTCTCTTTTCTTTATTTATTCTCTTTTCTTTATTTATTCTCTTTTCTTTATATTATTTATAATATCTAGTTAACTAGAATAATTATCTAGGATAATTATATTATATATATACGAAATTTTTTTCAAAAGTCAAGTTTTTTTTAGTTAAAGTTTTGTTAAAATTTCACTTTTTTTTAGTTAAAGTTTTCTTAATTTTTTGTTAAAGTTTTGTTAAAGTTTTTACTAAAAACTTAAATTCTTAAAAATCAATAAAATATAAAAATTAATAAATTATGGAAAATTCTTTTGATTATGGTCAATTAAATTTTGATTTACCACATGATGTTGTTCAATTGCCTTCTAATGGTATATTCTATAAGAACAAAAAAAAATCGATAAAGGTTGGCTATTTGACAGGTTCAGATGAAAATATTTTAATGGGTAACTCCAAAGATGTTGTTATTTCTTTATTGAGAAGTAAAATATATGAACATGACCTGAGACCTGAAGATATGTTGGAAGGGGATATAGAGGCAATATTGATATTTTTGAGAAACACTTCTTTTGGTTCTGAAATGGAAATGACCTTAACAGACCCAGTAACCAAACAAACATTCAAACATACAGTAGTTTTGGATAGGCTTCCCCTTAATTCTGGCACCCAACCCAATTCAGAAGGTTTTTTTGTTACTACCCTCCCCAAATCCAAAGACGAAGTTAAGTTAAAACCATTGAATTATGGTGAGTTACTTGAAATTCAAAAAATTATTGATTCCTACCCAGAATTTAGGGTTGCACCCAAAGTAACTTTGAGACTTCAAAAAGAAATAGTTGAGGTTAACGGAAAAACAGATAAATCTGAAATCAGCAAATATATTGACCAGATGCCAATAGCGGATTCAAAATATATAAGAAAATTTATGAATGACAACGAACCAAGATTGGATTTGCGTCAGCAGGTAATAGCCCCGTCAGGAGAAAAGTTAACATTCAATGTTGGCTTCGGGGCAGAATTTTTTCGTCCTTTCTTCTGATTATAGGCTTTCCCAAATGAATGAGTTTTATTATTTAGCTAAACTCTTACATATAGGATATACAGATTTTTTAAAAATGCCAATATTTGTCCGAAAATTCCTATTGGATAAATGGATTGAAGAAGCGAGGCGGGATTAGATTTAATCCCGCTTTGCTATTTATACAATATATCTTTTTATATGGCCAGCATATTAGACGAACTCAATAAACTTAAAAATGAATTTGGTGCAGATAAGGGGTTTTTTAACGCAGTGATAACTTCGTTAACAAACCTAAATGATGAAGCAACCAAAGTTAATAAATCCTTATTCCTTAACCGAGAGAGGATAATAGAAATAACCCAAGTCTTAGGCGATGCTTCACCTGAAATTGCAAGGCTTGGTGGGGATTTGAGGGATGTAACCAATGCGATATCCGAATCGGCAGAATCTGCTAGAAGGTCTGTTATTTTTGCATCTGAGGATATTACAGGTTTATTTGTTTCCAGTAAGTTGCTCGGCGAGAATGTTAGATATTTAAGCCGAACTTTTGATGATATTGGGGTACAAATGTCCAGCGTAGCCAAGACAGTAGAGCAATCCATAAACTATGTCCAATCCATAGGCGGTAACGCCAGATTGGTTATGAACGATGTTTTATCCAGTATGGAACTAATGAACCGTTTTAATTTTCAAGACGGTGTAATGGGTTTTACCAGAATGGCTGCACAGGCTTCTTTTATGAAAGTTAATATGCGGGATGTTCAATCATTGGCTGACAAAGTTATGGACCCAAGTGGGGCAATTGAAGTCGCCAGTGCTTTACAAAGATTAGGCGTTGCAGCCGGCTCGCTGGTTGACCCATTTTCATTGATGTATAAATCCATAAATGACCCAGAAGGTCTTCAAGACAGCATTATAGAGCTTTCAAAAAATTTCGTAGACTTTAATTCACAAACCGGTAAATTCAGCATAAACCCAGCGGGTGTAATGCAGATTAAGGAATTATCCAGTGTTTTAGGTATGAGTTACAACGATTTTACCAAAATGGCTTTGGCCGCATCTGATTTTGACAAGAGGTTATCTGAAATATCTTTTGATTATAAAGGAAACAAAGAAGATTTGCTTTTGCTTTCAAATATGGCTCAATTTAGGGGTGGTGAGTATGTTGTAAAAATAGATGAAAAGGAGAAAAGGTTAAGGGATGTCACCGAACAAGAGTTTATGGAACTTAAAAAAATACAAGAAGAATCACCTAAAACATTGGAAGATATTGCGAGAGGTCAAATGAGCCTTACCGAAACCATAGCCTCTGATGTTAGGGCTATTGCATATAAACTTGTTTATGGTGTAACAAGTGCCGAGGAAATGCAAAAAATGGCAGAAGGTATTAGAAATGTACAATCGATTATCGGAACAAAGTTATACGAAACCATGCCAACCACAAAAGAACTCAGGACAACTACTGATGAAGGCGTTAAAATAGTCAAAGACACTGTAAAGGGTATATTCGATTCTTTTTCCGGGGATATGTCAGAGCAACAATTATTGGATTTGGAAAACAGATATAATACTTTCTTAGATAACACCAATAAACTATTCGTGAATACATTAGAAAGAGGCCAGAAAAACGTAACAGAAGGTTATAAGGACATTGGTGCAATATTTAGAGGGGAAAACCCAAAGATAGAAACAAAAATGCCTTATGGGGATAAAACCAAAACAATTGAAAAATCAATAAAAGAAACCATGATAGGCGGGAATTACGACCTTAACTTTAACGGAGAAATAAAACATAAGGTAGACGTTCCAATAGGTGTTGATTCCAAAACAGTTGAATCAATTATAAATAAAACCATGGGAAGTTCTGAATTTAAAAATAAGATATTTGAGATAATGGATTCTTACAGTGATGGTAGGTATCCACCTAAAAAATAGGATACGAAAAATATTTATTAAGAAAAATGCCAAGCCCTTTAGATTTTAACAATACTGAAAAGTTTAGGAAGGTTTTGATGGCAAGAAATTTGCCCCCATACCCTAAATCTCCGTATAAGGCAGTACCTCCCATAAATTATGAAATAATACAGAGGGATTTATCAGTTGTCGATACCCCTGACAAATATATTGACCAAATCATATTTGCAGCAGAATTATACGTATTAAACCAATATGGGGCAGAGGGCGGCTATAAATTTACCAGAGATTTAACTATTGCAAGTACAAAACCTAATGTAGGTGAATATGGGTTTGATGATGCCAAACTTTTAGGTTTATCTGAGGGTGAGTTAAAAAAGGCAAAAGCGATAAATTATTATGCCAATGGTGATGAATATTTAGATTCTGCTGAATTTATTTCTTCTTTGGAGGTTGTACATCCAGACAAAAGGACAGGTGCAAATGGGCAACCTTATCCGAATTTTGTATTTTCGATGTATAGCCCCTTATCGATACTTTTATCAGACGACCCAAATGGAAGCGACGGGAAATCCTCCCAAGATTCTTTTTTGATGCAATTGGCAGTAAAGAACTTAAAAAAAGAATTTGAAGAAAGGGTAGCTAGGGAAGTAAAGCAAAGGACAATAGACAGGGCTAATTTTTTTAATATAAACGATGGTTTAGATTTATACAATATATTATCTGGTAATCAACCTTTAATCGCACCAGATTGGACTATTACGAAACCTGCAAACCCAGTAACTGCGGCTGCTGATTTGGCTTTGAAGTTGGGTGGTAGCACAATACCTTTTTCTCCCATACCCGGTTCTTATTTTGACCCAAACATAACTTTAAACCAATCTGGTAATAGAGGTTTGGTTAACAATATAAGAAAATTTATTGGTGGTAGGGATAGCGGCTCCGAAATATTTTTCAACAATACAGGAGAAGGTCAAAAATATGCTTTATTTTTTAATTTAAAAGCAAATAGATACAGACCTAACTTAGATTCTAAATTCTATGAAAGGATTTTTGGTGAAAACGAAGAGCGAACCATTAATGGGGTTAATTATTATGTGGGTTCACCAAATGCAGACCCTTCATATATTCAAACACCAAGCGGTGAGGTACCGATAAATGAATTTGGTGATGAGGTTGCATCACCTGTATATGGCCCAGATAAAATGGCCAAACTATACGAAGGTGAGGATAAAAATTTCAAGTTCGGTTTAAACGGTAAGAACTACGTTGACGGAGGTACGATAGAAGGTGGTATAACATGGGTATCTCCAAAATATAAAGATAATTCAGGTAAAAACGTTGGTGTTGGAGGTCAAGTTTTTGGTGAAAACGATAGTTACAACCCATCAACTTTTACTTCGACTGAATCTACAAACCAAACTTTTGAGCCGGGCTCTATATTGGATGATATCCAATCTTTAATAAATAGCCAACCATCAGGCGCTAAAAGGTTTCAACATGCCGGTAATGCAATAGACCAAGTTAGCAAAATATTCCACGATGGATATAGGGAGATAACAAAAGGTTCCAAAGTTTTAAGATATGAGGGTGAAATAGGCAACGAAGTCGGTATGGAGTATTGTAGGTTGTTCACCAAAGATACCCCATATCTAAATTATGGTAGTTTACAGAAAACAGATGGTATAACAAAAAGTGGAAGACGTTTTGCATATTCCGTATTGGACAACACTTACAATTTAAACATATATCCTGTTAAGCCAGAGGGCGGACAAGATTCTACCAATATAATAGTTAACCAAGCCACGAGGAATGTTAAAAAATATATGTTCTCTTTGGAAAACCTTTCATGGAGAACATCCAATACGCCGGGATATACGGTTAGTGATTTACCCGTATGTGAGAGAGGTCCTAACGACGGCAGGGTAATGTGGTTCCCACCTTACGGTTTAAAGTTTGACGAAAACGTAACATCATCTTGGCAATCAAGTGAATTTTTGGGTAGGACAGAACCTGTCTATACATATAAAAACACCTCAAGGTCTGGAAGACTTGAATTTAAAATAGTAGTTGACCACCCTTCAATTTTAAATTTGATAGTCAACAAAGTATTGGCTAATGAGAGCAACAAAGAAAGGATAAACGGCATAATAACTTCTTTTTTTGCTGGATGTTTAAAATACGACATATACGAATTAGCCAAAAGATACAATACTGCCAGTCCTAACGACTTAAAGGTTATTCAAAATATAATAGAACAAAAAACAAATGTAGAAGAAGTTATAACATATATCAACCAAACATTGACCACAGGTAACGACACAAACGATAATTCAAACACTTCTTCTGTTGTTAATTTGTATTTGGATTCTCAATACAATACATACGAAGATTTGGGTTTTTATTTTAATAATGATATACCTAGAAGTACCAATATATTAAACTATGAAACACATTATAACACTTACGTTTCTCAAGAAAATAAAAATGTTTATAATGCTTATAGTGAAACAACGAATGTGCCTTACCCAACAAGCCCGCAACAAACATCTGAGTTTTTCTCAAAAGTAGTTGAAAATAATTTTACTACTTTGAAAAAGATGTTTTCTGATATTGCAAACCTTTTAGATACCGATAAAAACGCAACAGTTAAATTTTCTTTGGTTGGTACGGCATCCGCCCCCCAAACATTTGACTATAACGTAAAATTGGGTAGAAGGCGAATTGATTCTGTAAAAAAATGGTTGAACGAATTTAGCGGCGGCACACTTGTAAAGCATTTAGGTAAAAGACTTATAATAGTTAATGAAACGCCAGCAGGTGAGGGTACGGACGCAACGCCTAAATCTTATGGCGTTACAGGTAAAACCTATCAGACGTATAACTGTACGTTAGGTGAAAAGCAAATATTCACCATAAATGCAATGGCATGTAGGGCAACAAAGATAAGGGATATAGAAGTTAAAAGGACAGCAGAACCTGTAATACCCCCAGCCCCACAAAATGTTACTGTTGCTGTTAAGACGCAAAGGACTACAAATGAAGAAGTGGAAAGGCAAATAGAAATGTTGCCAAAAAATATAACCAAAAAAATACTTAGGCTTCTTCTTTCTGAGTGTGATTACTTTCAAGTGATAAAGGAAGATACCCCGATGGTGTACGATAACTTGAAAGATAAGTTAAAGTATTTCGACCCAGCTTTTCACTCCACCACGCCAGAAGGTTTGAATTCTAGATTGACTTTCTTACAGCAATGTATGAGGCCGGGCGACACTATACCCACAGTTGTTAAAAATGGCAGGTTAGAATATAACAATGCCAGAAATACGGCTTTTGGTGCGCCCCCTGTATTGGTTTTGAGAATTGGTGATTTTTACCATACAAAGATAATACCTGAAAACCTTTCTATAACATTTGAAGATTATGATTTGAACCCAGAAGGTATTGGGGTACAACCCATGATAGCGAACGTAAGTTTAGGTTTTAAATTTGTGGGCGGTCAGGGTTTAAAAAACGCAATAGACAAACTGCAAAATTCTTTAACATTTAACTACTATGCCAATACAGAAGTGTATGATGACAGGTCTGATGTTACCGATGAAAGCCTTAAAGTCATAGACACTCAATTCTATGAAGCCTTAAAACTTCAAACAAGCCCTCCGGCTCCTTCTGAAACAGTTGATATTTTAGGTTCTGACAATTCATCGCTTATAGGTAAGATTGTATCCGGGGATTATGAAAGCGGGGTTATGTCATATACATCCTTTATGGATTCCATAATTGGTGTGACACAAGATTATTATACATCCATTTTTAATAGTTTAAAAAATATTGACGAATATTACAATCCGGGTATTAGACAAATATTGACAAATGAAAAGTCATATCAAATTGGATATGTAAGAGATGATAGGCAAGTTTCGTTATTTGGTAAACCGTCAAATTATGAGGGTAAAATAAATGTCATATTTCAAGATTTCATAAATGACATAGAAAATGACAATGAAAGTTTTGTCAAACAGTTGAAAATCAAATATCCAAATAAACTAATGAGGGTATTGAAGACAAACTATAAGAACTACGTGACAAATCTAAAAACGACATTTACAAATGAGATGACAATGTATATTCAGGATATTGTTGACATTCAGTTGAAGTTTTACAAAAGTTTGACTAAAATAAACATACTACTTTCTGGAAATCCTGATGCTACTGACGGTTACAAGAATGCGCAGGGAAATGTCATATTGTATGGTTTGTCAGGATTGACTGTACAAAACGGAGGACAATCTGTAAATTCTTATAATGTATTGTCAGCAGACACAGAAACCATAGTTACTGATTTAAATGAATACTACGATAAATATTATGACAATTTTTCTTTCAACTATAACGGCAAGCCATACACTGACAAAGTAGTGTACACAGAGACATTACCTGTATTCAATCAGTTGAGCAAAGAGCCATATATGGAATTGCTGACAAACAAAAGGGCTTATGTCATTTTATCAAAGCAGATTATAGACCCAAACAATTACCAAAGTTTTAAAAACGCGATGATTGGTAATATATTGACAAATATAAAAGAATTGGCAGGGGACAGTAATTATGACATTTCTTTTGAGTTCGATTCATATTGGGAAAAAATAGCAAAACCAAACTTTGTGAATGAAAGCAATCTTTCAAAACAGATGTTAGACCAATTTGAGAAGAAGTTCTTACCAAATTATTTTGACTACAAACCTTATGAAAAGGGAAAGGTTAGGGAATTTTCGTATGTAAGGATAGGTAGTAATAGCGTTATTGAAAACTTAATATTAAGTTTGGGATATACAAAAAATATTGACAATGATAAAGGGTATTGGAACAAATCGAATGTCAACCCATATATTACAAAAGTAAAACTACAATAAGATATGTTCAAATATTATAATAGATATAATCAATTTTTAGTTAATGGTGTACAAACAACTGTTCCGTATGTATCCTTACCTAAGAAAACAACTGATAAAGTTTATATTTATAAAACCAATAGCAGTCGATTAGATAAAGTTTCTTTTGAATATTACAACACCCCATATTTTGGTTGGCTTATATTACAGGCTAATCCTCAATTTGGCGGGTTGGAAAGCAACATATCAGATGGTTCGGTTTTGACGATACCATATCCGTTGGAAAGTTCTTTATTAGATTATAAGTCGGCATTGGATAATCATTTTTATTTCTATGGCAGGTGAAAAAGGGAATGTCCACGTTTTATTCGATTATCAGAACATAGTTTTGGTTGACCCGAATAAATTAGAGGATAAAAACGGAAATATAACAGAAAGGCTTGTAGAACATGAGAACATGGTCATGTATGCAAACTTAGAAGCTAAAATAGTACCAAGGACTAAACTTATTATAGGCGATAATGGTCAAGACCAATATAGGACTATATCTATTGCAAAGATAAATTTCTTAAAACCAAATGATGATGAGTTTTTAAACTCAGGGTATGTTGACGAAATAACAGGACTTGGTAGTACGGAAGGTAAAGGTATAAACCAAAACAAAGAAGAGGTTATAAGAAAGCAAGGACAGACGTATATAAAAAATAGTGTTATAAGGGATGCTGAAAACAATACAATAGATAATGGTTTGTTGGGCATAACAGAAATAACCATAAAAACAAATACATCTTTTATACCAACTGTAAACATACGGTTAGAAGACGTGCAAGGAAGGGCTTTATTTGCCCAAGGCGACAATTCACCTTATGCTGCTTTTTATAATCTACCTTACCCACCATTTTATTTAACTTTGAAAGGTTTTTATGGGAAAGCTGTAAGATATGAACTTGTTTTAAATAAATTCAATGCCAGTTTCAATAGTACCAGCGGTAACTACCAGATTAACTTAGAATTTTACGGTTATAAATACAACATACTAAATGAGATACCGATAGCATCTTTGCTCGCAGTTCCCCATATGTACTCGAAAAGATTTGAGATAAAATCTAACAATGTAACGCCACAAGGTGAATCTTTATCTCTGAATAAAACATCTCAATCAAATTTTTTAGAATCAACCAATAAAAAAACCACTTCAGTATTTGAGGTTATTGGGGAAAAGGGTTATCAAAAAATAATTGAGGTTTACAAAGAATATAAAGCTAAAAACCTAATAGACCAAAACTTCCCGGAGTTAACACTTTTAGAATTGATGAACAAGTTAGACTTGTTTGAACAAAATATATTGAACTCTTATTCAAAAGTGGATGTGGGGCCTCTTACAGATGCCAGACTTTACAAGTCTGACTTAGCCAATTACTACAAGTCAGTAAGGTCAAACGCCGGTTCTTGGTTTAATATATACATGAACCCAAAAGCCTTTTATCTAAAAGGTAGCGCAGAACCAGTATATAGGTTAAAAGATGAATATGCGAACGATGCTGAAAAGGCTTTATTGGCAATAAGCAAATTAAAAAACTACATTGACGATTTTAATGGTAGGTTATCCAATAATGAATCTTTTGGTAAAAACGGCTCCTACAATATCAATAACCCAATAAATTTTGATTATTTTGTATTAAACATAGACCCATTAACCCAGATAGATTGGGAAACCAGTTATACATCACAAACTGGTAAAATTAGCCCGACAGAAGCCGAATATCTTTCATATAGAAATAAATTTTCAATAAAGAATTTAATATTTCAAGATAAAGTTATCCCGCAATGGTTTAAGTTTGACGGGATAAACAGTTTTAGCTCTACAATAAATTCTATTGAGGCACAATTCAATAGCAAGTTATCACAAATAGAAACATCTCTTTCTTTAGATTTATCCAAAAAGATAGAAGATAATAAAACAGGTATAGGTTTTAAACCTACGGTCAGGAATATTATAGCCGTTATTATGGCTTCCGCAGAAGCCTTTATTAGATTAATGGATGAAACCCACAGTAATGCTTGGGCTGTTAAAACCGACCCAGATAGAATTGGCTCTGTTTTAAATAATAATGCTTCCGTACCAAGTTCCGATAACTTGAACATACCTAAAATATTGGGCGGGGAAAACCTTGAACAAGTGTACCCATGGCCACAGGTTTTTATTGAAAAATTTGAAAATAAAGAGAATAGATTCCAAATAGTTTATCCGGGAGACCCTTTGGTAATAAACAAAACAAAAGCCAATATTTTCAGTAAATGGCCAGAAGTGGAATTTGTCGAGGAATATTTAAAAGGTCTTGTTAAAAAATTTAGTTTACCTGTTAGCCAAGACCCTTTAATAAACCAAAACGATGTAACAAACAGGCTTTCTTTTAACGCAATTGAGTTCCCATTATCCAATACGGCATTTTCATTAAAGGAAGAAATAAAGTTTTTTTATGAAATTTGGGAGCGTGTTTATCTTTCTGTATTTTATTCTGGTTTCGACCGAATAATAAACACTGTTTATGAGCAAGATTTTATAAACATGGTAAGTTTTGTTGAAAAGACAAATATAAACCGTGGTTTATCTGAAAGCTCGCCATTTTTAATAAGTAAGTTCAAAGAATTTTTCAATACCGGATATTACAACGGGCAATTATATGTTCCTTTAAACCAAGAGAATTACGTTAATTTTTTAATGTCCATATCAAATATGGGTAGTGGAAAATCTTATCAAGAGTTTAAAAGGGATTTGTTTGTTACAAACTATATTGGAAACATAACTAAATCGCCAAACAAAATATTATCTTTAGATGAATTTACCTTATCAAAGAAAACAAATAATACAATCAATGAACCTATAATAAGCGGTATAAAAAGGGTTTTAGATACTTCGGTTAGCAACAACACAACCATTTTTGATGTTTACCCATACTCTATTGAAAATTGGGGCAACACAAACTTGGGTACCATCAATGGGTACGGCACTACTTTAAGTTTGTTTCTTAATGAAGAGAAAAATTTAATATCAAACTTCACAAATGTTTACGATTATCTTAACAACAGGCCGGTAACAAATTTTTCATATATTGATTTTTCAAGTCCTGTTTTAGATGCTACCAATAATATAGAATCATTTTATTCTAATAGAATTGTGGATAATATGTTACCAACGGAGGGTTCTTTTGGTAATATAACAACATCCATGTTAAATACGCCTTATTTCGTAAATTCTATACAAGATGGTGTTGAGAAATGGAGAAGTGGGGAAAAATACCCTTATGTATCCGCAGCTTATTTATTTCTAAATTCATTACCATTAGCGGGTGTTTCCCAAAAATATAAGAATTATGGTTTATCTGACAGTGATTTTATTTTTGCGACAATGACAAAATTTGATGCTATTCATAAACTACCCTATGTATGGGTTTTAAAATATGGTTCGATTTGGCATAGATACAAGAAATTTAAGCGAGAAGGTGTTGACATTATTTCTGATATTTGGGTTGATTTTAATTATTCTAATAATTTTGACCCAATCAATTCTTCACTTACTAAAAATTACTCTTTCAATCTTTTTGGAAAAGATACGAACATATCTGCCCAAACCAGTAGGGTAGAAGGCTCTTTAACTGAAACAATTATACAACCGGGTTTTTACCCTAAGACGATAAATGATTTCAATGTATTTTTAAACGGATATGATTTATATACCAGCGGTTATACCCAGCAAGAAATACAAAACAGCATAGACAGGGGTGTTAAGGTCGTTAACTTATCTGGTTCTAATATAATAAAATCAACAGGTTTTGATTCAAACAACCCTAATAGGTTGCTTACAATAAAACCATGGACTGTTTTAGTTCCATTAAGTATTGATGATAGTATAAATTACGGAAAGCCATGCGCGGTAAACCAAGAAATAAAAGGTGATTATTTTATCATGCCTTCTTTTGGTTTTTCTGCTAACGAAACATTGAATAATTGTTTTAACAACAACGGTATATTAATAGAAGAAGTTGAAAACAATAATTATTTATACAATGGTTCGGTAAGGTCTTTTTGGGGCGCACCAAATTACGGGTACTTCGATTCATCGTTTACCAAACCAAAGCCTGATGAATACCTTGTTTCCTCATATCAAAGCGAATATGCTTTCTCTTTTGGTTCAACATATTCCAAAATAGAGGATATTTTTTCTGTTTTCAGTAAAGATGTTCTTGATATTTTTGAAAATGAATTTTTAAATTATTCTAGGTCAATATATGATATTGTTTCTGATTCTGCTGGTGGCGTTTCTTTGCAACCAATAGATTTGGATTTCAATGATAAAAATAGCATATACAAGAATTTTCAGTTAACAATGAGGGATTTGTTTTCTGTCCCTTCCGTTGTAATACCTTCTAATTTATCAGATGAAGAAAAACAAGTTTATTTTGTAAACGAAACCATAAAAAACCAAGTTTCTACTTCAAAAGATAAATTTAAAAATATAATGTCTTTTGATGTAATTTTTAAATTTGGGAACCCAAAAGATTATGACAGGTATTCTTATGACTCTGTTGCTTCCCATGTTTCTGGGACAGATTTGGTTACAGAGCCATTAAAGTTCAACCCTTATGTAAAAGGTTCCTTACCATCATCTTCTGGCGATATAACACTTGCACAGTCTTTACTGGCATACCCTAATGAATGGGCAGCTTTAGAGACAAACGTTGGTTTTTCCACTTTACCGGGATTAGCATACACAAATAACGGTTCATACATAACAGATTATTTTATAGATAATAACATCGAATTTTCTGTTACAAACATAGAGAAATTCTCTATGCCCATAAAAATTTATGCGAACCAAAAATATAAAAACAATTTTTATAACTCCACATCATTTAGTAATGATTTATTGGCATATAGAACTAATCAATTTTCTTTACATGGCAAAGTATTAGGGGACACCCTAAATTATGTCTCTAATTCATTATCCAATATCGAAATAAATGAAACCCCGATACTTAACACAGCGATAGATGGTGGTCAAAGTAAAGTTGAAATATACGAAGTGTTTAAGGCTTTGAATGATAAGTGGATTTCTGGGGGTGATTATCAATCAAGGACTCTTTTTGAAGACATATTGTTTTTAGATAGGGGTTCCAGAAACATAGGGGATAAATACCTTATAGATATTTTTGCATTAAAGAATACACTAAATCAAGAATCAATAAATTTGAAAAGTAATGTATTCTTATTGGTTTCCAACATATTAATACAAAACAATTTCACTGTGATGCCCATGCCTTCATATATAAATTTTTATAATACTCAAGACGTAGGTCAAGAACCTTACCCAGACAATTCAAATATATTTGGTTTTGCTGACGATATGTGGGGTACTTATTTGGAAGTTGACTATAGAAAATCGGGTCCTAAATTGGTTTGTTTTTATGTAGATAGACCTTCAACATATGTTTCAACCATAGACAATAAGAACTATCTATTCAGGGATGATGCTTTTAATATGTTAAGAGAAAGTGAAATACCATTCTTAGAATCACAAGAAGACAAAAAAGATTGGGCGTTATCTAATAAGTGTGTGGGTTTTGTTGTGGATGTGGGTACGAGAAATCAAAATATTTTTTATGGTTTCAATATGTCTCAAGATTCCGGTAAGGCAACCAGTGAAACATTGAATATGAACTACTTAATGGGTTTACAGGCTTCTGGTAGGAATGTTTCAACCCAGAATGTATCTTTATATAATGTATATAAAAATTTAAGTTATGATTGCGAAGTTGTTTCTTTGGGCAATGCAATGATTCAACCGACCATGTATTTTAACTTGCAGCACGTACCATTATTTAATGGGCCGTATTTTATAACTGAGGTGAATCACAACATAACACCCGGAAACTTTCAAACCAGTTTTAAAGGTACCCGTCAGGGAATATTCACATTACCGACCATAGATAGGTACTTACAAAGTATTAACGAAAATCTTTTAACTAAAATAGAGCAAAGATTAAATCAGGGTAAAGAACAAACTCCCATTACAGCCGAAACGAACCAGCAGAAAATTAATTCCATACCTACCGATTCTAAAAATAAAAAGCAACCAGAAAATACATGTAGTTCTTTACTTGCTGATAGATATTCTACTTTTGTATCAGTCAACCCCACCGAAACTTATGTTTCTTTGGTTGAAATGGCTAATTCAATAAAAGAAAGGACAAATAACCCAGTGTTACAGACAATGGTTTATGTTGTTTCTTATTTATTTTCTTACAAAGACGGTATGATGCGTTCATATAATAACACTTATGCGAATATTGAATTGACAAAACCAATGTCGCCCACCGATACCTATTTTTCGGCTTCGTATTGTTGTATTGAAACGTCATCTAAAAGGATTGTCCCACTTGCCAATTTCAACTCACTTGATAATTACTTATCTTTTGTAATCTCCAGAATTGAACCAAATATAGAAAGGATAGGTTCTACGACGTTTGAGGATGATATTGCTGAATACTACATAAGATATTTCCCTTTGGATAGGGGTATCAGTGATTCTGATTATAATTTGTTAAAACCAACCATATACCCTTCTTTGATTGAAAAAATCAAAGCTGCCTTAAAATCGGCACAATCTGTGGGAATAGATGCTTTGGGTGAAAGAAAGAAGTTTGATTTAGGAAATAACGGAGATGTTTCAAACATAACCGAATCTTGTGGTTGATATTTTGTTCATTACTTTATATTTATAGTAAAAAATATATGGATTCTAAATTTGAAGAAATGGAAGTTTACATTGGTAAGCAAAAAAAGAAAGCCCCGGAAGGATATGTTGAATCTTGTGATTTGGAGACAGGTGAATGCGTTTATGTGAAACAAAGAGATGGGTTGATAGAAAGGAGGGATAATATAGTAAACAAACAAATTAAAGTTGAAACCAATAACGGTATAAAAAGATTACTAAACGATTAAAAAATGGTAGGCGAAAGAATTTTAAAAGAAATAGAAAGGTTTAAGAGTATAAATAAATACCTTTACGAGCAAGAGGTACCGCCAGCACCTGAGTTACCTGCACCTGATTTGGCTGCGCCTAATGTACCAACGACACCACCAGAACAGGTTTCGCCAATACCCCCGGCAGAAGGGGGTCAACCAGAAGATTTGGCGAATCAAGAGATAGACCTCGATACAGATACAGAAGTAACAAAAATAGATGATGAAGGGACATCTCAAGAAGCAGGTGGCGAAACCGAAGAGTTGGACATAACCGATTTGGTCAATGCCCAAAAGGATATTGTTCAAAAACAAGAAGACCAATTTAATAGCA
>JACCDX010910532.1_pt1 | contig 18324 bp, 21 predicted proteins | sample 7449681 | NCBI WGS metagenome assembly JACCDX01 (sample SAMN15323450, study PRJNA562643) | freshwater metagenome | isolation source: river surface water | place: USA:Blue River Watershed | collected 2017-08-18
ATCGAATTAAATTCAGTGGTGATCGAACTCATTTATCTAAAGTGACAACTAAATGACCATTTGGCAAGGACATTTCTAAATAAACATTTGGTGTCTATTAATTCGACCAAATATTGCATCAAGAAAGTACGGAATAAGTAAGAACGTCGCTAACTTCCATAAGTAACTTCATATTTCCAGCCCGAATACCAGCATGGACTCCAGCAGAAGTTGCGCTGGTGATCAAACCAGGAACTCCCCATACTGTTCTACCTAATTCATTTGCCCAGTTAGCGGTTGATAATGAGCCAGATCTAAGTGCTGCCTCAACCACCACAACCTGATTGCTAAGCGCAGCAATTAATCTATTTCTGGTTAAAAATTTTTGCTTTAGCGGCAAACTTCCCGGCGGTGCCTCAGTAATTATCAACCCAGTTTTTGAAATTTGATTAAATAACCCACTGTGTGCAGTTGGATATGCCAGATCGATGCCACATGCCAAAACAGCAATAGTTCTGCCACCTGCGGCCAGTGAACCGCGATGAAGTGCTGCATCAATACCAAAAGCCCCACCAGAAATTGAAAGTAAATCCCACTCACCTAATGCAGCGCCAAGTTCAGTAGCGATTCGCTCGCCGTAACTAGATGCGGCGCGAGCTCCAACCACGGCACAAGCCGTGGCAACTTCTAGTAGCGCTGTTTCATCACCTTTTGTCCAAAGGCAGTAAGGCATGGTGAAATCTAAATCACTTAATGCATTTGGCCAATTAAGACTTTCTGGAGAAATTATTTTGCTACCAACAGATTCGGTCGCAGTAAGTATCTGTTCAAACTCCAGATGAAAATTAGCATTTCGCAGTTTTGAAGATATGGATTTTTTAGAGTCGCACATTAAGCGATCGAGTGCTGCTACTGCGCCATATTCACTAACTAACTCACCAATTTTTTCATCTGCTGGCGGTGCATATTTGGCGAGTAAAACTCGGGCCATTAAGTCATCCATCAAATTTGCCAGCTTCCATTTCCGTCTCGGAATAGCAATGCTTCGGCTAAGTCATCGACGGTAGGACTTTCATGTTCTGCCAAGTCAGCTATTGTCCAGGCAATCCGAATAGTTCGATCGACTCCTCGAGCCGAAAAACTTTTTGCACTATTAAGCAAGAGCTGTCTGACTTGAGGACTTAATGGAAAATGTTTTCGTAAATAAGGCCCGGGAACTTTTGCATTTAACTGCCAAGGAGTCTTCGCCAATCGTTTCGCTGCTCGTTGTCTTGCTTGGCTAACTTTTTGGGCGACAACTTTTGATTCTGAAAAAGTCTGATCGATGGTGTCTAGTTCAGCCAAAGTTGGACGGTTTAAGGTGACTCGAATATCGATTCGATCTAGTAATGGCCCAGATAACCTTGCCAAATACCGACGTCTAATTTGTGGTGCGCAACTACATTCACTGCCGGTACCAATAAATTTTCCACATGGACAGGGATTTGAAGCAAGTACTAATTGAAAGTTTGCCGGTAACTGGACGGTAAAACCAGATCTTGAAATCGTTACTTCACCTGATTCAAGTGGTTGCCGCAACGCATCTAGCACTGGGCGATTAAATTCCGCTGCTTCGTCAACACACAAAACACCGCCGTGCGCCAACGTCACCATTCCAATTCGTGGGTAAGTACTACCGCCACCAATTAGCGCTGTCGCAGTTGCGGTGTGATGCGGTGCTTGAAATGGCGGGGTTCGAATTAAACCCTGACCGGGATTCAATATTCCTGCCGCCGAATGTATTGCAGTCACTGCAACAGCTTGTTCGTCACTCAATTGAGGTAGCAAAGTTGGTAACCGAGCAGCCAACATTGTTTTACCCACGCCTGGACTGCCGATCATGGCTAAGTGATGGCCACCGGCGGCCGCAATTTCAAGTGCGCGTTTTGCCATCGGTTGGCCGCGAACATCGCTTAGGTCAACGGTTTCAGTTTGAATTGAATCAACTTGATTCGGCTCAGGTTTTGGATATGCCGCAATAAAATCCTGACCTTTAAAGTAATTAACTGCATCTTTTAAGCAGCTAACCCCGATCACGGATAAACCAGGAACAAGTTGAGCTTCAGCTAATTGACTTACTGGCACCAAGATTTTTTGAAAGCCCAATTGGTATGCAGTTAATGCAGCTACCAGAACGCCTGGTGTGGCTCGAACTTTGCCATCCAAAGCTAGTTCACCGATCACAATAGTTTCCGGTTGCTCTGGTATTTGCCTATCTGCGCATAGAACACTTAGTGCAATTCCAAGATCTAATCCTGATCCGCGCTTATGTTGTGATGCTGGCGATAACCCAACTGTTATTTTGCGTTCGCCAGGCCAACTTAATTGACTATTCGAAATTGCAGCCCGAACTCGATCACGAGCCTGTTCAACTGCAGTATCACCTAAGCCAACGATGTTCATGCCTGGTAAGCCTGGGCTTATATAAGCTTCAATCTCAACTAGCATTCCGTTAACACCATTTAGCACCACGCTGTTACACCGCGCCAGCCCCATTAACTCAGTCCTGGTATGTGAATGACCTGGAAACTTTTCCCGTCGTATTGCAGTGCCAGTAAATCAATTCGAATACGCGGAGTTGATTGTTGATTTTCAATTAACCAACGAAGTGCTGCTTGTTTTAGGTTATTTATTTTTTGCCCAGAAACTGCTTGAACTGCCCCACCATATTGATAATTGGAACGAGTTTTAACTTCGACAAAAACAATTAGATTGTTTCGGCGGACAACTAAATCAAGTTCGACTCGACCACTTCGCCAGTTACGATCCAAAATAGAAAAGCCCCGGTTAATTAACCAACTGGCGGCAAAATCTTCGCCTAGTTTGCCGAGTTCTTTATTAGACAATTGCATCCACGAATAATTACTCGGCTAGTAACTATTTGATGGAAATTAATTAGTTTGTGGATTTAGCGCGGCTGTTAATTAAATTAGCTAAGTGAATCCAGTTCAGGTTTTGCTAATTCTTCGACATTTACATCTTTGAAAGTCAGGACTTTAACTTTCTTAGCAAAACGTGCTTGGCCATAAATATCCCAAATCCAAGCATCGCTTAACACAACTTCAAAATAGACATCGCCGGCTTCGTTAGTTCTAACTTGCACATCGACACCATTGGCTAAATAAACTCGACGCTCGGTATGGACGATGTAATTAAATAGATGAACTAAATCGCGATATTCACGGTAGAGCTCAAGTTCTAATTCTGCTTCGTAGCGCTCTAATTCATCGGCCGACATACATCTAGCCTATTAGTCCGACTTTGGTAGGTTCCATGAAGTCCGGTGTAACTCGCTGGGACCAAATTTTCTAATTGCCGACATGTGCTGCGCACTTCCATAGCCAACATTTTTTGCAAAACCGTAGCCGGGAAAGTCTTTATCTGCCATTTGCATGAATTCGTCGCGATTGACTTTAGCTAACACACTTGCCGCAGCGACCGATGCGCAGGTTTGATCAGCCTTAACTTTTGTGGCAACTGAATAGTTATTTAACTCTTGATCTTGTTGGGTATGTAGCCAGTTATGTTTTCCATCCAAAATAATTTGCTCGGGTTTTATGGTCAATTCAGTTAAGGCTCGGTTAGCCGCAAGCCTGAGAGCCGAGACAAGGCCAACTTGATCAATTTCATTTGCGCTGGCATAACCAATTGCGTATGCAGCTACCCAGGCTTCGAGCTTTGGGATTAATGCCTCACGGACAGACTTGGAAATTAACTTACTGTCTGCCAGATTTGCTGGTACCTGTTGCTGATCATTTTTAATGACCACAATGCCGACAGCAACTGGTCCAGCTAATGCGCCGCGACCAACTTCATCGATACCAGCAACATATTTTTTCCCTGCGGCAAAGAATTCAGATTCCAGTTCAAGACTTGGCGAAACTCTTTTGGTCTGGCTAATTTTCGATTCCACCAATTCGATTAATCGGCCAAATTCGGACAACTACTCGACCAACTACTTCGCTTAATGGAACCATCCCGTTATTTGCATCTAAGTGATATCGAGAATCCTCTGAGTTCCCGCGATTGTCACCCATGACAAAAATATGATTTTCTGGAACCAAAACTTTAAACGTAATTTGATTACTCATTACACCCTCACCGAGATAGGGTTCATTTGCTGGGACTCCATTTATTAGTAACGCGCCATTTGCATCACAGCATTCGATTTGATCGCCAGCCACCCCAACAACGCGTTTAACTAAATCGTTACCAGAATTAGCTGGCAAGATTCCAACAAACTGAAGCGCTCGACCCAATGGATTGTCATATGGATTTGGAAAGTTATCGCCAAGCCAGTTCCCTGGATCATGAAAGACAACAACATCGGTTCGTTTTATTTCCGACAAAGCAGTGCTGATTTTTGAAACAACGATTCGATCATTTCGTTGCAAGGTATTTTCCATAGATGCACTTGGAACATAGAAGGCTTGAATTAAAAAGGTGCGAACCAAAATGGACAAGACTAAGGCTGCACCTATGACGGTGAATAGTTCACGAACCAGGCTCGGTTGTTTTTTAGGCTTTTCGGCGCGATGTTTCATTAATTAACAAATCTACTTAATAACTGATGAAGATTACCGCTGGCACCTAAAACTAATTAGGGCCTGCACATCGGCAGGCCCTAATTGAATAATTTCTATTCGTTGTCGCGCTTTTCTTTGATTTTCGCTGCTTTACCACGTAGATCGCGAAGGTAGTAAAGCTTGGCTCTGCGGACATTGCCCCGACTTACTAACTCAATTTTTTCAACGATTGGTGAATGTACTGGGAAAGTACGTTCTACACCGGTACCAAAAGAGACTTTGCGAACAGTGAATGTTTCGCGAACCCCGCCACCTTGGCGACGAAGTACAACTCCTTGGAAAATCTGAATACGTGAGCGGTTACCTTCAACAACTCGAACGTGAACTTTTACATTATCGCCAGCACGAAAATCAGGAATGTCTGACTTAAGTGATGCATTATCTACTTCATCTAGGAAGTGCATTTTTACTCCACTGAACTTCACGCCGCAGGTCGAAAGTTCCAATCAAAGGTCTTGCCGGATTTTGTTGAAGTTTTTGCGAATAACCCCTGTGGCAGTTCAATCGCTTTCCAACAGAAGATAACTTTGCCACAACCATCGGAATTCGGGCAAATTATCTGCGACTAGACCAAATACCAGTTCATATATATGCTTGTTTTACTTAACTTCCCTTACTTCCCAATTAAGACAGGCTTCCCCAAATGAGTTCGACTATTTCCGCACCAGCCCTGAAATCTCAGTTGGTCAAATTAGGAAATACCCGAGTCACTGGCAAAGAGCAGTTCTATACACCGAAAGAAACTGCCGAATTTGTGATGGCACAAGTCCACCAACTTGTACCAAATTTATCAACGCGCCATTTACTTGAACCCGCTGGTGGAACAGGTGCATTCATAGAGGCAGCTCATAATTTTGGGATAAAAAAAATAACCAGTTTTGACATAGAGCCGCTTCATCCAGAAGTTACGCTTTCCAGTTTTCTTGATGTCACTCTTCCAGATGAAAAATTCATTACGGTGAGTAATCCACCTTTTGGACGAAATAACTCACTGTCCATTCCATTTTTTAATCACGCCGCTCCAGTTTCGGATTTCATTGCGTTCATCGTGCCGAGATCATGGCGTAAATGGACGGTAATTAATAAATTGAATCGCAATTTTCAGTTAGTTCGAGATATTGATCTTGCGATTAATTATGTCGATGAACTTGGTTATGAAATAAATGCAAAAGACCGGTTACGTACCTGCGTACAATTCTGGGCTCGAACGACTACGCCTCGGCCATTAATCCACGTTGAAGACATGGGAATTATCAGCAAAGTTTCACCAACTGAAGCGGATGTGGCGCTGACTATTTTTGGTTATAACTGCGGGACCGTTAGTGAACAATTCCCAAGAATCAAAAACACCACTCAGATGTATTTAAAGTTAAACCACAAACAAGCGTTAGCCGCCTTAAAGTCAGCTAACTTCAGACAGTTCTATTTGAATACCGCCACGACTGAGGCGTTATCCATTGCCGAAATAAATTACGCATTAAATGAAGTAGTTTTTGGGGATCCGAAACTTAAATTAATCGACTAAATCAGGTCGGATTTGCGCTGTGCGCTGCTTGGCCTGAGCTAATCGCCATTTAGCAACTTTTTCGTGATCACCAGACATTAATATTTCTGGAACTTCTAACCCTCGCCACTCAGGTGGTCGAGTGTAAACCGGACCTTCAACTAATTTTTCCATCTGACCAAGAGCAAATGAATCATCCAAGTAGCTTTCGGTATTGCCAAGTACACCTGGTATTAATCTGCCTAAAGCTTCGACGATTACTAAGACAGCTGCTTCACCACCGGCTAAGACATAATCTCCGATCGAAACTTCATCCACCCGAATTTGTTTTTGATAGTGCTCGGCTACGCGACCATCTATACCTTCGTATCTTCCACAGGCAAAAACTAAGTGTTTAGCTGATGAATATTCATTTGCTAATTGTTGATTAAATGGTCTTCCTGATGGAGTCGGAATTATCAGAATTGTTTCTGGTGTAACTAAAGAATCTAAGACTTCACCCCATGGCTCGGGTTTCATCACCATGCCGGGTCCTCCGCCATAAGGCGAATCATCAACAGTCTTATGTTTGTCATGTGTGTAATCACGCAAATCATGGACTGACAAATCGATCAAACTATCTTCAATCGCTTTACCAATTAAAGACAATCGAAGTGGCGCTAGATATTCTGGGAAAACGGTAACTACGTCGATTCGCACTACTGCTCCCCTCGAACTTCTATTGCTTGCTCTTCATCTACTAAACCTGGCGGTGGAGTTATTTGTAATTGCCCATTTCGAATGTCAACGACTGGAACTATTTGCTTAACAAATGGGATCAAAACTTCACTGCCATTCACTCTGGTGACTGACAATAAATCTTGAGCTGGCAAGTGAATAACCTGAGATACTTTGCCGAAATCTTCTCCGGCTAACAGTACAGTTAAGCCAACTAGTTGATGGTCATAGAACTCATCTGGATCTTCGGGTAATTCGAGTGGATCGACTTCAGCAACTAACTCAGTTCCTTTTAACTGTTCGGCAGTATTGCGATCATCGATACCAACAAAATGCAAAATAAGTCGCCCACTGTGCCATTTACTTTCAGCAACGGTTAGCGACTTATTCTGGCTAGTTTGTAATTGCTTTCCTTGGGCAAAGCGAATTTCAGGTTCATCTGTAAAAGGTTCGACAAATAAATCGCCACGCACACCATGTGCCCGACCAATTCGCCCGACAACGAGCTGCATGTATTTAGCGTTCGTCTACGTCAAGTATGTCGATGCGCACATTCTTTTCAGAAAGTGCATTAACTACAGTTCGAAGTGCACTTGCAGTGCGTCCAGATTTGCCAATAACGCGGCCCATATCTTCTGGATTTACTTGCACCTCAAGAGTCGGGCCTTTGCGATTTTTCTCGCGCACCACGACATCTTCAGGGTGATCAACAATACCTTTTACGAGATGTTCTAATGCCTCGTCAAGCATGGATTAAGCCTCTTCGACTACTTCAGCTGTTACTTCTGCACTTGCAGTTGCGTCTGCTGGTGCTGGAGTACCGGCTTCATCTGCTACTTCAGCTGCAGTTTGAACAACTTCTTCAACTACCGACTCTGCCTGCGCAGCTTCTTGTACAGGAGCTTCTTCTGCTTTCGGTTCTTCGACGACTGGTTTTTCAACCTTTGGCCGGATAGTTGGCGTGCGTGGTTCGTTAGCAACTGCCTTTACTGTTTCCGCAAACTTTGTGTTTTTATCTACTTTTGGCGGTGCAACCTTCAAAGTACCTTCGCTACCTGGAAGACCTTTGAACTTTTGCCAGTCACCAGTGATTTTTAAAAGTGCAAGAACTGGTTCAGTTGGCTGAGCACCAACGCCTAACCAGTATTGAACTCGTTCAGAATTAATCTGAATTAAGCTCGGCTCTTCTTTTGGATGATACAAACCGATTTCTTCGATGGCGCGTCCATCACGGGCAGTACGCGAGTTAGCAATTACTACGCGGTATTGCGGATTACGAATTTTGCCAAGTCGCTTTAACTTGATCTTTACAGCCACGTTTTTTAGTTCTCCTGTTTTATAGGTTGAGCACAACTAAAAAAGTTTTAGTGGGGTAAAACTTTTTCCGGTGATCGGGTGAATCCGATCTGGTTAGCGGTTAGAGGGCCGGCTGCCAGTTCGAAGATTACTTGCAATAGTTTGCCAGATCCCACTGAAATGGGGAAATTGGCTAACTTTGTCCACCAAACGACGCAATAAACTATAAATATGTACCCAAAAATAAGTATTTCTGGAAACCAAGTCTCAATTAAATTCTCAATTTTGGATCAATTTATTAACGCGAAACCTGGTGGGGTCAAATTCGGCCTGGACCAGATCGAGGCCATTGACTCCGGTGCGCACATTTTCAAACAAATTGGTGGCTTACGCGCACCAGGTACTTATGCATTTGTTTTGATTGGCGGGACTTACTGGCGCAGTCGAAAGAATCGTGAGTTTTGGAATGCCCGCCGCAAACTTGCAAACCAAACAGTGCGTATTGTTTTGAAAAATCACTTCTACCGCTCAGTTGTAATTCAAGTTCCAGATGTTGAGCTTTTGAAAAAGCAACTTGCCCCAACTTTAACTAAAGAAAATCCTTAAACGCACTAGGTAATTGCGTTAATTTATCAAGCGGTTTTTCCTCCGGTGCATCTAAGCCAGCAGCTTGAGCAGCTCGTTTTGCCGGGTTACCAGATTTCTTAGCACCTTTACCTGGTTTAGTTACCTTTTTTTGCATTGGCGCTTTAGGTAATCCCAACCCACCCACATTTGGAATGCCAGGCAGGTTAGGTACGCCACCTTTTGCCATTTGCTTCATCATTTTTGCTGCAGCGCTAAATCGGTCTATTAGATTATTTACGTCGCTAACTTGTGTTCCACTACCCCGAGCTATTCGAGCGCGTCTTGATCCATTCAAGATTTTTGGATCTTCACGCTCGGCAACGGTCATGGAAGAAATAATTGCACTAACTCGATCCAATTCTTTCTCATCAAAATTTTCAATTTGTTTTTTCATCTCGCCACCGCCAGGTAGCATGCCAAGCATTTTGCCGAAATTGCCCATTTTCTTTAATTGCTTCATTTGATCAAGAAAATCTGCCAGCGTAAAGTCATCACCACTTTGAACTTTTTGGGCTAACTTTGCAGATTGTTCTTGATCGAAAGTCTTCTCAGCTTGCTCAATTAAAGTGAGCACATCACCCATGTCCAGAATGCGCGAAGCCATTCGATCCGGATGAAATATCTCAAAATCCGTTAATTTTTCACCTGTCGAAGCAAACATGATAGGTGTGTTAGTTACCGTTGTAACGGATAACGCAGCACCACCGCGAGCATCGCCATCTAATTTGCTAAGTACTACTGCATCAATACCAATTTCAGTTGCAAAAGTTGCTGCAGTGTTAACCGCATCCTGACCAGTCATCGCGTCAAGCACTAATAAAGTTTCGGTTGGATCAGCTTTACGTTTAACTTTGCGTAATTGATCCATTAATTCTTCATCAATGGCTAATCGGCCAGCAGTATCGATGATCACTACGTCATGCAGTTTTTGCTGCGCAAACTTTATAGCTTCTTGGGTGACCTGTACCGGATCACCAACTCCATTTCCCGGTTGTGGTGCGAAGACCACTACACCTGCTGAAGTTCCGACTATTTTTAATTGATCAACTGCATTTGGTCGCTGTAAGTCAGCTGCCACCAACATTGGTTGATGTCCTTGATCCCGAAGATGTAGCGCCAACTTTCCAGCCAAAGTGGTTTTACCTGCACCTTGAAGCCCAGCTAGCAAAATTACTGTTGGTGGATTCTTGGCTAATTTAAGTCGCCGAGTTTGCCCACCAAGTATTTGAGTTAACTCATCATTAACTATTTTCACTATTTGTTGTGCTGGATTTAAAGCAGCTGAAACCTCGCTGCTCAATGCTCGTTCTTTTACTTTGGCGCAAAAATCCCGTACTACTGGTAAAGCAACGTCCGCATCAAGTAAGGCGATTCGAATTTCTCGAATGGTTTCGTCAATATCACTCTCCGATAATCGACCTTTACCGCGCAACTGTTTGAAAGTTGCGGAGAGTTTGTCAGAAAGTGAGTTAAACATTATTCGCTAAGTTTAACGGAATCTAAATACTAGAGTCCGAATACGAGTTTTAAACCAGCGATTAATAGCACCAGACCGAGTGCGCGTTTAACTTTTTCATTTGAAAATTTCTTGATTCCAAGTACCGTGCCAACAATTGCGCCAACGAGAACAGCCGATACAAAGAGCGGCATTGAACTAGGTATTTGAGTTATCGAACTGGAGTGGCCTAGCAGGCCAAAGACCGAGTTAGTCAAGATAAATAAAGAAGTGGTGCCTGAAATCTGCTTTACTGTGGACCAATTTAGAAGTAACGCAATCGGGGATAAAAATATTCCGCCACCAGTTCCAGTTAAGCCAGCTAATAGCCCAATAGCACCACCAACTAGAAAGGCAATAAAGAAATTGGGCGGAGATACCGACACTTGCCGATTAGTTTTTTGTGGACGAATGAATGTGAAACCGGCAAATAACAAAATAAAGCCAACAATTAATTTATAAATCTCATTACTTAACTCAAGGCTACCGCCAATAAATGACATTGGGATGGCGCCTGCACCCAGTGGTAGAAACAGTTTCAAATCGAACAATTTAGCGCGCAAATATCGCCAACTGGTAAAGGAGGAAACAAAAATATTTAAGACTAGTGCAGTTGGTCTAATGACTGTTGCTGCCAATCCAAATATTGACATGATGGCGATATAGATTGATGAGCCAGCATGCCCAACGGATGTGTAGAGAACTGCACCAAAGAACAAAAAAGTTGCTATCAGTAAGTCAGCGGTGGTTACTGCAAAGAAATCCACGCTCACCCACCTGCAAATGGAGGCAACACATCGACTATGTCACCAGATTTCAATTCAGTTGCTAAATCTTTTGTAGCCAACCCATTCACTAAATAACTACATTTTGGTAGAGCTGTAGTTAATCCCGCGAAGCGATCATTAACTAGCTGCAAAACTTCATCCAGTGAATTGGCGGGTAACTCTATTTGTGAAACTTTTGTAATGGCTTTAGCCGCAGCAAAAAACCTGACTGTAACCACTAGCCACCAATCGCTGACATCGGCCGACTAGGTTGAATGAACTCAGGGTTATTAATCCCATGTCCAGGTAGCTTGTCAGCCACTGTGTTCATGAACGATTTTTCGATCTTTGCAATTCGACTTTCTTGATCAAGATCCGGCGCACGCAAAATTCCTCTAATGTCGGTTTCAGATCTAGAGAATAGACATGATCTAATTTGGCCATCTGAAGTTAAGCGCAGTCGATCACAGTCTCCGCAGAATGGTCGGGTCACACTAGCGATAATGCCTACTGTGTGCGGGCCGTGATCAACTTGAAATTCTTCCGCAGGTGCACTTCCCCGATTTGGCATTGGGGTCAGGTTAAATTTTGAACTTAGCGTTTCAAAAATTTGATCTGCGGTAACCATATTTGATCGATTCCAGATTCCTCCGGCGTCTAATGGCATCTGTTCAATAAATCGCAATTTAAAATCGGTAGCGATGGCCCAATTGAGTAAATCAACTGCTTCATCATCGTTTACGCCTGGCATTAAAACGGAATTTATTTTGATTGGCGATAATCCACTGGCTTTTGACGCTTGTAATCCGGCCATGACATCAGCAAAGCGATCACGATGAGTCATTTGGTTAAACCGCTCTGGACTTAATGTATCCAGGCTTACATTTATTCTTTCCAGTCCCGCTTGTTTTAGCGGTTGGGCCAATTCTGAAAGTCGAATTGCATTTGTAGTCAGCTAGAGCTTTGGTGCGTTTTTTAATTGGGAAATACGGCTGACTATCTCGACTATGTCTGGCCGTAAAAGTGGTTCGCCACCAGTTAGCCGAACTTCGGTTATTCCGCAATTAACTGCAACTTGCAGTACCGACATTAATTCATCAGTTGTTAATAAGTCTTCGCTCGGTAGCCAAGTATTGAAATCTGCCGGCATACAGTAAGTGCAACGCAAATTACAACGATCAGTTAATGAAACACGTAAGTCTCGATGAACTCTGCCGTAAGTGTCAATTAATTTACTCATGCGAAATTAACCCACTCATCAGAACCGTCTGCAAATACTTGATGTTTCCAGATTGGGATTTTGGCTTTAACTTCATCAACTAATTTTTGACATGCACCGAAAGCGGTTTCTCGGTGTGCGGCAGAAACGCTCACGACAAAGGCGCTTTCCCCTATCGGAACAACACCATAACGATGTGCTAATGCGGCTTTAACTAGATCTGGAAACTTAGCAAGAACTTCCAAAGCCACAGATTCAAGTACTTTTTGCGCATCTGGGTGGGCTTCGTATTCAAGTGAAACAACAGTTTTTCCATTGTCATGATTGCGCACATCTCCCGAGAATGTGACTACCGCTCCAGTTGATTGGTCGCTAACTAATTGGCTGAATTCATTGGGTTGCAAAACTTCGCTGGTAACTACAGCTTTAACTAGTTTCGGCACACTTTAATTATTGTTGAAGAAATAAAGATCATCTACTTTGGGTTGGTAAGGCAGAATAAATCCATGTCCGAAACAATCTTTGAGGCTGATCTTGAAGTTGCTATGGATATTTCTCACAATGTGGCCCCACCAACTGAACTAATTGAATTACCGGTAGCGCACGCACTTGGCTTCGTTTTAGCAAACGATATTTTCGCGAAGTCAGATTTACCGCCTTTTGCTGCTTCCCGGGTTGATGGTTATGCCATTAACGATGCTGGGCCATGGAAATTAGTTGCTTCGAATCTGGCCGGGACTGATATTTCTATTGAATTGGCTGCCGGTCAATGCTGTTACGTGGCAACTGGTGCGCCAATTCCAAAAAATACTTTTGCCATATTGAAACAAGAAGATTGCTTGGTAAACGATTCGATAATTTCGCTAAAGCACGGTGGACTTGAAATTACGGCTGGGGAAAATGTTCGACCAATTGGATATGAAGCCAACCAATCTGATTTGATCGTGAAATCGAGTACCAAACTCACGCCACCCTTACTTGGTTTAATTGCCGCCTGCGGTTATAGCGAAATCATGGTTTATCAAAAACCAAAAATCGACGTATTTATTTTGGGCGATGAATTGATTAGCCAGGGTGCCTCAGGTTTGGGAAAAGTGAGAGATTCCATCGGACCTCAAATCGGATCTTGGCTTAGTTACTTAGGCGGCGATTTAACTGAAATTAAATTCGTTCCAGACAACCTAGCTGATCTAGTCACTGCCCTAAATAATTCCACAGCAAATTTAATTATCACTACTGGCGGAACAGCAAGTGGCCCAGTTGACCATTTACACAAAGCCATTCAAGAATGTGATGGCGAATTACTAATTGATGCTGTTAAAGTTCGTCCTGGATACCACCAAATACTTGCAGCCTTACCTGGAAAATTTTTAATTGGGCTTCCTGGTAATCCCCAATCAGCCGTGATTGGTTTACTCACCATGGTCGCACCATTTATTTCTGGAAGTACTAATCGAGTATCAAAAAATTTGGAAACTAAAGTTCTCGCTACCAACGTCAAAGCTGGTGCAACTGAGCATAAATTTGTCTTAGCCCGACTGCTACAGGGTGAACAAAAAGTTGGATTGGTATCTCCGGTTGAACACGTTGACAGTTCCATGCTTCGGGGATTTGTCGATGCTGATGGATACGCAATAATTCCTCCTGGCGGTGGACAAGAAAACTCCACTATTTCTTGGATTCCACTACCAACTTAATAGCCAGTGCGCTCTGGTTTATTGCCACTAATGTAGGCATACTCTTCATATGAAGAAAATTTTGGCGGCCGTACTAGCGCTTGGTTTAATCGTGACATTGGCAGTTGCTTTGGGTAATAGCACTCGAAATACAACTAACAACGAACCCCAGCCAGGCGATACTGCATGGGTTCAGCCGCCATCCATGATTGATCCAACAAACGAAACGTATACCGAAGTAAATGTTGGAAATTCTGTAGTACTAATTGTTGACAATGCCGAGACTTGGACCGTTGAAATTACTGATTCCTCTTTACTTGAATTTCAACCAGGTGGAGATCAAGGTACGTACGAGACATACCCAGCGTTAATTGCTCTAGCTGAGGGCAAAACTATCGTTACTGCTATCAATACAGCCGGCGAAAGATTTAAATTCACGGTAAACATTCGAGCTAAAAATGATCAACTTTGGGGCCCTGAATCTATGGTCTTGGCATTAGCTGAGGAAGTGATCGGCTTACCTGAAGAAAAAGCAATCGAATTAATCGAAAACAAATCAGGCATGATCATGTATCGAATCGTGAAACGAGACGGTGAAAATTTCCCAGTGACTATGGATTATCGACTTGATCGAATTAACTTAGAAATAACTGAAGGAATAGTTACTTACGCTTACGTGGGTTAGTTAATTAAACCCGAGACAAACTCAGTTGGATTAAATTCCACTAGATCGTCGACACCTTCCCCGATGCCGACTAGTTTCACCGGAATGCCTAATTCTTGCTGTACTGCAATCACGATTCCGCCTTTGGCAGTGCCATCCAACTTAGTTAAAACAATTCCAGTAACTGGCACAACTTGGGCAAAAACTCGAGCCTGATTGAGCCCATTTTGTCCGGTAGTCGCATCAATTACGAGTAACACTTCATCTATCGCAGTAGATTTACTGGCAACTCGATAAACCTTACCTAGTTCATCCATCAAACTTTGTTTATTGTGCAGTCGGCCCGCGGTATCAATTAACACCACATCGGCTTCACTTTCGACACCATGTTTGACAGCTTCAAATGCGACTGCAGCGGGATCACTATCTAGCGCACCTCGGATTACTGGAACGCCAATTCGATCGGCCCAGGTAGTTAGTTGTTCAGCCGCTGCCGCCCGAAATGTGTCGGCAGCGCCAAGTACTACATCTAAATCTTGGTTAACCAGCTTGTGCGCTAATTTTCCGGTTGTTGTTGTTTTACCAGTTCCATTAACGCCCACAGTTAACACAACAGCGGGTTGATCATTTTTGCGAGAAACCTTTAATGAGCGATCAAAGCCGCCATCGACAAGTTCAGTTAATTTAGCTTTGACCGTCGCTTTTAGCTCAGCACCAGAATTAGATCTAGTATTGCGCTTTAAGTCATCGACTATTTTTGCAGAAGTTGTTGCGCCTACATCCGCCAAAATCAATTCATCTTCTAGTTGGGTCCAGTCATGCTCAGTTAAATTTGAATTGCTAAAAAGCCGTTTAAACGTTGCATTTAATGCACTTTGAGATTTACCTAATTTATTAGTCGACTTTTTTGAATCATCAGTTGAGGCTGGAACTGCTGGATTAGTTTCAGAATCGAATTGCTGCTTAGTGTTTTCAGCTGAGAATGATTGACCTGAGTTATTCGCTGTTTTTCGTTTTTTAGCGAAAAAATAAAATCCAGCTACTGCAAGTAACACGATTACTGGAATCAGCCAAAGTATTTGGTTTGCGTTCATTTTCAGTAATTAATTAGAAGTACCGGCTAAGACGGCTGCTTCAGGTGCATCATTATCGCGGGAAATGCGTTGACTAATAACTTGAGTGACACCGTCACCTCGCATCGAAACGCCATAAAGTGCGTCAGCAATTTCCATCGTGCGCTTTTGGTGCGTAACGATTAGCAACTGCGAATCACGACGCAACTCAGCCAAAATATCGAGTAATCGACCCAAGTTAACGTCATCAAGAGCAGCCTCGACTTCGTCCAAAATATAAAACGGACTTGGTCGGGCCTTGAAAAGGGCAACTAGGAATGCGACTGCAGTTAGGGATTGCTCACCGCCCGATAACAACGAAAGTCGTTTGTAAGTTTTGCCAGGTGGTCGAGCCTCTATTTCAACTCCGGTATTCAACATGTCGCTTGGTTCGGTAAGTATCATTCGAGCTTCACCACCAGGGAATAATCTGGCAAAGTTTGACTTGAATTCACGTGATGTATCTTCATACGCTTCAGTGAATATTTGCTGTACTCGATCATCTACATCGCGAATAACACTTAGTAAGTCTGCTCGAGACTTGCGTAAGTCTTCTAACTGTTCACCTAAGAACCGGTGGCGTTCTTCCAGAGCCGAGAATTCTTCTAACGCGAGTGGGTTTACTTTGCCAAGTAAAGCTAACGATCGCTCGGCAGCTGCCAAACGACTTTCTTGTTGGCTACGAACATACGGATATGGTTCTGGCTCAGGTTGATTTGGATCAATTTCATCGCCAGGTGCAGGTGGTGAAGGAGGCACTAAAACTTCTGGGCCATATTCATTGATCAGTTCCTCTGGACCGACACCAAAGTCTTCAACGGCTTTGTTTTCAAGCGCCTCGATACGTAACCGTTGCTCAGCTCGAGCCACCTCGTCTTTATGCACACTGTCAGTGAGTACTTCTAATTCAGCAGCCAGTACCCGAATTCGTTCACGAACAGTTTTAACTTCAGCTTCTTGTTTCTGTCGCGCAGTTACGGCTTCCGTGCGCTCATACTCAGCTAAAGCCACACTTTGGGCTAATAACTCAAGGCTTGATTGCGCAGCGACTTCGACTGCTCTTGCTATCTGTGCTTCACGTCGACGGCGCTCTCGCAACTCAATTGCTCTAGCGCGAGCGGTGCGCTCTAAGTTAGCGGCGTGCTCAAGTTGTTCAGCCTGGGTTGCTAATGCACGAACCCGTTCCTCGCCGGTTCGAACTGTAAGCCTGGCATTTACTTCAGCTTGGCGCTTCTCTTCAACAACTTTGGCTAATGTCTCACGCTGCTCTTCGCTTATTTGCGATTCATCTATTGAGTCATTTTGGGCTGCTAATTGACGGGCCTCTAGCTCAGCCAAATTGCGTTGATCATCTTCGCGCGCTTTGTTAGCCGCTGCCATAGCTGCGGCAAGTCGATCTGCTTCGCCGGTGGCGCTTCGGACCACTGCTTGCAAGGCGCCTAATTGTTCGGCAATTGCTGCCATGTTGGCATCAGACTCGTGTAAAAGATCTAAGGCAGTTTCGACTAATTCGAGCGCTTTAGCCTGTTCTTGCGTTGCAGTTGAAACAGCAAAACGAGCGCGATCAACTCGATGTGCCGCGGCTTCAAGTTTTCCACGTGCTTCGTCGATGGCGACTTGAAGTTCGACCAGACTTTGAGTTCCTTTTGAGCCACCATGCACAAAGCCAGTGCCTAATAAATCGCCATCTCGCGTAACTGCTCGCATTGCTGGATTACCTGAAACAACTTGTTGTGCTTCATCAATCGTTTCAGTTACGACTACTCGATTTAACAAACCATTAAGTGTGGTTTTTAATGCGGTATCGCAAGAAATTAAATCCACGGCATAACGTTGGCCTGGATTTAATTGTGGCCAGGCACTTAAATCTGCACCTTTTTGTCCGACTACAACTATTGCGGCTCGTCCTGCGTCTTCGCGCCGAAGCATTCGAACTGCATTCTGTGCCGCTTGCGGTGAATCAACTGCAATGGCATCTGCTGCGGCACCTAGCGCTGCGGCTATCGCAACTTCCCAATCAGATTCAATTTGCATTAGCGCTGCAACTGCGCCAAGTATTCCTGACATTGAATCGCTAGCGGCCAGTAGCGCTGCCCCACCATCGCGACGAGCCATTCCTTGTTCAAGAGCTTCGAGTCTGGCCGCTGCTGCTGCCCGCTCACGCTCAGCTTCTTGTTCTTCGAGTTTGGCAGCTTCTAATTGCGTTTCGGCTTTTGCTAATGAATTGTCGGCAAAATCATACTGAGCATCGAGCCCGACTTCACCCTCGTTTAATCCAGCTACTTGAGTTTCAAGTGTGTTGAATTCTAAAGTTGCAGATTCTGCTCGAGTGCGCGCTTCGGCTAATTGGTTAGCCAACCGGTCAATTTCAGCCGAACGAGTTTCAACTCGAGACATCGCTGCAGCTACTTGCCCAGCAATTCGAGCCAAACCTTCACGGCGGTCGGCAATAGCACGAGTGATTGATTGGAGTCTGGCATCTTCGGCGGCTAAGGCTGCTTCAGCAGAAGTTCGTTCATTGATCGCGGCGTTAAGCGCCATCCGATCGTTATCTACTTGAGTAGCTAACTGTGATTCTTGAATGCGTAGGGTTTGAGCTTCGCGATCTATTTCTTCTGGATCACGACCGGTTTGTACTTCAGC
>JACCDX011757107.1_pt1 | contig 18323 bp, 20 predicted proteins | sample 7449681 | NCBI WGS metagenome assembly JACCDX01 (sample SAMN15323450, study PRJNA562643) | freshwater metagenome | isolation source: river surface water | place: USA:Blue River Watershed | collected 2017-08-18
CACACCGGGCATCAAAAAATTCCGCCGCCGCGGGTTGTAATCCCGACTGTCGCACGGCGTTCAACGTCGCAACCGCTTCAGAAACCGACTGAAACAGGCCAAGGCCCAACTGCCGATTCGACGGGGCGGGCCGTAATTTTAGGATAATTTCGGTAACAATTGCCAACCGACCTTCGCTGCCGATAATCAGCCGCATTAAATCAAACCCGGCAACGTTTTTTAGCAGTTTTCCGCCCAATTTAAACGTGGCGCCATTGCCGTAAACACCCGATAGTCCCAGAACATAGTCACCGGTTACGCCATATTTTAAACACCGTGGGCCGCCGGCATTTTCGGCCACATTTCCACCGATGGTACAACGGTCCAGACTGGCTGGATCAGGTGGATAAAATAGCCCTTCGGCCGCCACTGCCTGTTGCAAGTCTTGTAAAATGACCCCCGGTTGTACGGTTGCGGTTTGGTTGCAAGGATCAATTTCTAAAATCCGGTTCATTTTATGAAATGACATCCCAATCCCAGGTGCCACAACAGAGGCGCCCCCGGTTGTGCAGGTGCCAGCGCCACGGGGCAGGATCGGTGTTCGGGTTTGGTTGGCGATCGCGACGATGGTTTGTACCTCGTGAATCGACCGGGGCGCAGTCCAAACCATCTCGACTGAATTTCGAATGCCGCTATGGTCGGCCTCCGAAAACCCACTGGGGTCTATAATATATTCGCGCAGCAGGGATGTTGCGGTCGCTAGCCCATCACTCAATCGAAATTCCCATTGAACGTAACCCAAATTGATTCAGGTCGGCACTCATTTTATTTAATTGAACATCAGCGGCAACTTCACAGACCGATTGTAAATATCGGGTAACGTCTTGAATTAATTTGTCGCCCTGTCGTTGGAATCGAGCGGCTTGTCGGTGTGCCGCGTTTCGATCGGCGTCGGTATCGCCTTGAGAGTCTGATGCGGCGGAAACCGATGTTGTTGGTAATGTCGCTTGGCTTGGATCAATCGATACCGTTGCCCAGTCTTTGGATAACCGAGGCGGCGGTGGCACAACGCCCATCGGCGCTGGGGGTGACGGTTGATCGATCGGTTGGTCGGATTCCAGTTCTGGTGCTGCAACCGTCGAATTCAGTCGGCCTGGATTTGAAGCGGGTACGCCTAAACTGACTTTGGCTTGTTCAATCACATCAGCCAACTCATCATCTGATATGGCATTAAACGTTGGTACCGCAGCCCCCATTTCGGTGTTGATTTGATTCACGATTGTTTTTAATTGGTCTGGCGTTGCGCTGAGGGCTTGTGTTGCGACAAAGTCTTGAATTGCCCATTGAATCGTATCCAGCAGGGTTGGTACGCTGACGGTTAATCCCGGTGCTTGACTAAGCCATGCCGCGATCATTTGAAGTTCTTCCATGCTGTTGATTCCGTCAACCAAGCTGGACGAGATCAATGCGAGTGTACGTTGCTCATCTTCGCTTAACCCGGTTTTATCTGGTGCAATCGTATTGGTGCGGTCGTTGTAGGGGGCTAAAAGCGCCTCGATTTTTGAGATGATTCTGGTTCGATTTGAACTGACTACGCCGCCCAATCCAGAGGCGCTTGCTGCAGTAGCCGAAATGCTGGGCGCCGTATCCTTGGGTTGGATTAACGTTGCAACAAATGCCCCTCGATTCCCATCCCGTTTTGGGTCGGTATTGGCAAGTTGGATATCAATCACTTGGGCAATTTTTTGAATGGTTGCGGCGTTGCCCATTGATGCCGACGCGATCATGTCGGCGGAAAGTGTAACGGAAACTTGGGTTGGTGTATCGTCAGAACCTGCGGTGTAGTCGGTAGCAAACGCAGTTTGAATCTTGGTTTGAAGACGGTCGAGGTCGGCTGAATTGCCGGATGCGGCGCCGTGAATCATTCCGGGCGGGAGTGTCACCATTGCCATCGCACCGCCATCAACCGAAATCGAGATGGCCACGTCTTCAACTGGCTTAACTTGAAAAATTTGAAATTGGGGCGCAATCGGGGGTAGTGGCATATTGGCCGCGCCTGCGACATCGTCGAGGTGCTGCCGGGACTTCCCTTTTGCTAGGTTATCGGTGACTTCGGTTCCAAACCCCAGTTGGGACAGTTTGAGTTGGAGTTCATCGAACAGGGTTCGGATTGTATCCAATCCTGATTCTGTGAATCCGCCCGATGCGACGCCAGCTTGGATTGTTTCAATTAACTGGGTTGCCACTTGGGAAACGTCTGTGGATAAGGCACTATTCGGTAAATCTTGGAGCGTTGATTTGATGTGGTCAAGCCGATTTGAAAGGCCTGAGCCTGAAAGTCCTTGAATTCCGAATCCCATAGTGAATCTCCTTGGCGATGTGTCAATTGATTGGGGTGCTGTTCCCGTAATTTTACACCGTTAAACCCAAAATTGAAAAAAAACGATCTCGACGATTATAATGCGGGCACGATTTTAATACTCTGATCCCTTTGAAAGGACGGCTATATGTCGATCGCACCAAAAACTCCCAAGGCCCTCGTGGAGTTTGTTCAGCAAGAAAATATCCAAGTAATTGACTTGCGATTTATGGATTTTATGGGAACGTGGCAGCACGTTTCGATCCCTGCCGCTAACTTTGACGAAGGTTTTTTTGAATCCGGACTTGGATTCGACGGGTCTAGCATTCGAGGCTGGCAAACGATTAACGAGTCTGACATGTTGATGCGCCCAGTTGCTGAAACCGCGTTTGTTGATCCTTTTTTTGAACACAAAACACTGGTTCTTAGCTGCAGCATTCACGACCCTTTAACGGGTCAAGAGTATTCTCGGGATCCCCGAAGTATTGCAAGAAAAGCCGAGGCATATTTGAAGTCTTCTGGTATCGGAGATATTGCATTTTTAGGTCCTGAAGCGGAATTTTTTATTTTTGATGATGTTCGGTTTGATCAAACTCAAAATCAAGGGTTCTATCACCTTGATTCTGTTGAAGGTCGTTGGAATATGGGCCGAGAGGAATTTCCGAATTTAGGATATAAAATCCGAAATAAAGAAGGATATTTCCCTTGTCCGCCAACGGATCAACATCAAGATATTCGGTCTGAAATGATGTTGACCTTGATTAATATGGGTATTCCCATGGAAGCCCAGCACCACGAAGTGGCAACCGGTGGTCAAAGTGAGATCGGGATTCGATTCGCTCCGTTGGTTGAAATGGCAGACAATTTATTAAAATACAAATACGTTGTTAAAAATGTTGCGCGTCAACACGGTAAAACCGCGACATTTATGCCAAAACCGTTGTTTGGCGACAACGGAAGTGGAATGCACGTTCACTTGTCCATTTGGAAAGACGGCAAAAATTTATTTGCTGGCGACGGGTACGCGGGAATGTCTCAAACTGCGATGTATGCCATCGGTGGAATTTTAAAGCATGCCGCATCCCTGTTGGCCCTAACGAATCCAACCACGAATAGCTATCGGCGACTGGTTCCGGGCTACGAAGCGCCGGTAAATTTGGCTTATTCGCGACGAAACCGCAGCGCTGCCGTTCGGATTCCGATGTCCCATACTTCGGAAAAGGCCCGTCGGTTTGAATTCCGCTGCCCTGATCCGAGTTGCAATCCCTATCTAGCATTTTCGGCTATTTTGATGGCTGCAATTGATGGCATCGTCAACAAAATTGATCCTGGCCAGCCGCTTGATAAAGATATTTATGACCTTCCGCCCGAAGAGCTTGCCAAAGTGCCCCATACACCAGGATCTCTGGAGGATGCGTTGTCAGCCTTGGAAAAAGATCACGCCTATTTATTAAAAGGCGATGTATTTACCAAAGACGTGATTGACACCTGGATTAACCATAAAATGGCAAACGAAGTGAAGGCGATCGACCTTCGACCCCACCCTTGGGAGTTTGTCATGTATTACGACGTATAATCCGAGCGATCGGTTTTGGGATAGGGCCTTTGGTTGACAATCACGCCAGGCCCTTCCTAAAATAGCCTCCTTTTATACAGTAACAATTAAAGGACTTTGCCATGCCAGTTCCAAAAAAACGACGATCCAAATCAAAAAAACGAATGAAAGCCGCTCGTTGGAAAATTACGCCTCCCAATTTGCGACCTTGCCCAGACTGTGGCGCCAAGGGGCTTTCTCACTTTGCTTGTGCTTCTTGTGGGTACTACAAGGGTAAACCAGTGTTTGTTCCAAAAGCTGAAAAGATAACGCGAACCGGAACAGAAGACTAATCCGTTGGTTCGCATTGCGTTAGACGCCGTTGGCGGGGATCACGCACCTGCTGAGGTTGTAAAAGGCGCATTGCGCGCTGTGCGTGAGTTGGGTGTATCAATTGTATTGCTTGGCCCGGAGGCCCAAGTAGCGGCCGAGTTGGCCAAGCACGTTCAGTTGGTTCCGGATACAATTCAAATTGTCCACGCCCCAGATGTTGTCGAGATGGGGGAGTCTCCTTCTAAATCATTCAGGCAGAAAAAGGAGTCGTCGATTCGGGTGGGGTTGAATATGCTCAAATCCGGGGATGTCGATGCGTTTGTGTCAGCCGGAAACACGGGGGCTGTGATGGCCGCATCCACCCTGATTTTGGGTCGGATTCCCGGCATCGAGCGACCCGCAATTGCGGCCCTTTTACCCTCTAAGCAGGGTCCGTTTGTTATGTTGGATATGGGGGCCAGCGTTGATAGTAAACCCAGTCATTTGCAGCAATTTGCCTTGATGGGGCATTGGTATTCGAAGTTGATCCTAGGCGTTGAAAACCCGAAGGTTGGGTTGCTCAATATTGGTGAAGAAACAGAAAAAGGTAATCAGCTGACCCAGTCCAGTCACCAGGCCTTGGTCAACGCGGGTAAATTGAATTTTATCGGCAACGTTGAGGGGAAGCATATTCTTTCAGGTTTGGCCGATGTGGTGGTCACCGATGGGTTTGTTGGCAATAGCATGTTGAAATTTGGTGAAGGCGCAGTCGACCTGTTTTTTGACTTCTTCCGATCTCAGGCCAAAGGGTCCCTTCGATCATTATTAGGGTTGTTGTTATTGAAACCAGCCTTGAAAGGATTCAAAAAACAGTATGACTATTCCGAGTATGGTGGCGCCCCACTACTAGGGTTAAACGGGGTGTCGGTAATCGCCCACGGGCGGTCTGATGAAAATGCGATTCGAAATGCAATCCGTCAGGCCCGAGACGAGGTGCGGTCTGGGTTTGTTCAGCAATTAACCGAGGCTTTAAGCGAATGACCCTAAAGCGAGTTGGTATTACCGGAGTTGGGAAATTTGTACCCGATCAGGTTGTTACCAATGACGATATTGTGGCAATGGGCGTTGATACCTCAAACGATTGGATCGTGGAGCGGACGGGTATTCGAGAGCGCCGCATTGCCCCGTCTGATTTAACCACTTCTGATATGGCCGTTGAGGCAGCTCGACAAGCCATCGATCGCGCAGGGCTTACACCAACCGATATTGATTTGGTGATTGTCGCGACAACGTCCCCGGATTATTTGGGGTTTCCGTCCGTTGCGTGTTTGGTGCAGGAGCGCCTAGGTATGCGGCATGTCGGTGCGTTTGATCTAGCGGCGGCCTGTTCTGGGTTTGGATATGCGATGTCTGTTGGGGCCCAATTTGTTCAGACTGGCGCGGCCCGGCACGTGGTAGTGGTTGGGGCAGATAGCTTGTCGAAATGGGTTGATTGGACCGATCGGGCCATTTGTATTTTGTTTGGCGATGGCGCAGGCGCCGTGGTGCTAAGTGAGGTGGCGGCGCCGTTTGGTCTAGTTGCCTCTGGTTTACACGCAAACGGTGCAGAAGCGTCGATTCTGATGGTGAAAGGTGGGGGTACCAAGCATCCCATTGGCCCCGAGGTGGTTGCGTCGCGGTCGCATTATATCCACATGGAAGGGCGATCGGTATTTAAAGTGGCCGTTAACACGGTGGTTGGTGCGCTCAATGACACATTGGCGTCGGTTGGTTTGACGCCGGGTGATATTGATTTATTGGTACCGCATCAAGCCAATTTACGAATTATCGACTACATGCGGGATAAGTTGATGCTACGAGATGATCAGGTGTTTTCCAATATTTCTCGCTACGGAAATACATCGGCTGCGTCCATTCCGATTGCGATTGAAGAGGCGGTATCCCATGGTCGAATTAAACAAGGCGACTTGATCGCCACCGTTGGATTTGGCGCAGGCTTTACCTGGGCCACAAATTTATTTCGTTGGGGAGTAAAATCAGTATGACGCGATATGCATTTGTTTTCCCAGGTCAAGGCTCTCAAAAGATTGGGATGGCGCGTGATATTCTTGATGCGTTTCCGGAAACGCGTGCGGTTTTTGAGGTTGGAAATCGCGTATTAAATCGAGATATTTTGTCGATTATTTTAAACGGGCCAGCCGAAACATTAACGCTTACCGCAAATGCCCAGCCGGCCATTTTTTTGGTTTCGGCAGCCATTTTATCGGTGCTTCGATCCACTGGGATTTCCCCAAGCGTTGTGGCCGGTCATAGTCTTGGGGAAATTACGGCATACTATGCCGCTGGGGTGATTGATTTAGAGACCGCATTGCGTATTATTGATGTCAGGGGCCGGGCCATGGCGGACTCTGTTCCGGCCGGACTCAGTGGGATGGCCGCGGTGATCGGAATGGATCTCGAGACGATCACGCAATGTCTTGTACCATTTTCGGAATCACCGGTTGTTGCGGCCAATTTAAACTGTCCTGGTCAGATCGTGATTTCAGGCGAAATTGTTGCCTTGCAACACGCGATTGACGCCTTGAAGGCTGCCGGGGCGAAGGTGATTGCGTTGCCTGTTTCGGGTGCATTTCATTCTCCGATGATGACCCCTGCGGTGGCCGTTTTAACGGCGGAACTGGAATCGATCGTGTTTAATCCTGCAAGCCCACCAATCGTGTTAAATCGAACCGCGCAGGCTGAAACCAGTCCGGTGGTACTAAAAGACAATCTGCCCCAACAAGTGATTTCGCCGGTTCGATGGATTGAAAGCGTGGGGGTTTTGGGTTGTTATGCGGACGCGGTGTTAGAAGTTGGCCCTGGCAAGGTGTTGCAAGGATTGATTAAAAAAATTGCACCGGAACTGCCGGTTCAGTCGATTGCCGATGCGGCTAGCATCAAAGGAGTGTTGGTATCATGAATGTTTCCGGAAAAATTGCCGTTGTAACGGGCGCGTCGCGTGGAATTGGGTATCAAATTGCCGATACACTTGCGGCCCATGGTGCAACCGTTGTGGTTGTGGCAACGCAACAGGCGCGGTGTGACACGGTATCAAACGAATTGGCGGCAAAATATGGCGTGTCTACCCTTGGGGTGCAGGCCAATGTTGCGGTGTTGGCCGATGTTGAGGCGTTGTTTAAGCGTGTTCAGGCGCAATTTGGGCGGATCGATATTTTAGTGAATAACGCCGGAATCACCCGGGATAATTTGATTTTACGCATGACGGAAACCGAGTGGCGGGATGTGATTGATACCAATTTGACATCGGTTTTTAATTGCACAAAATCCGTAGTTCGGCCTATGTTAAAACAAAAATATGGGCGGATTATCAATATATCATCGGTTGTTGGGATGATTGGGAATGCCGGCCAGGCCAATTATGCGGCGTCTAAGGCCGGTATGATTGGGTTTTCTAAAACCATCGCAAAAGAGTTTGGCGCTAAGGGCATTACTTGTAATGTTGTTGCACCAGGGTTTATTGAAACGGATATGATCGAATCTTTACCGAAGGAATATCTTGATAATATAATGGCCCAAGTTCCGCAAAAGCGACTCGGGACCGCTCAGGATGTCGCAAACGTCGTTCTGTTTCTAGCGTCTGATTTCTCGAGTTATATAACTGGACAAGTGATCGCCGTTGACGGCGGTATGGTCATGTAATCTTAGGAGGTTTTTTTAATGGCTCTTTCTCGTGATGAAGTTTATGAAAAAGTAAGATCGGTAATTGTTGAGCAATTGGGTGTTTCAGAAGATGAAGTAACCAATGAAGCGTCCTTTACCGATGATCTTGGTGCCGATTCACTCGATACGGTTGAATTGGTTATGGCTCTAGAAGAAGAGTTTGGAACCGAAATCGCTGACGAAGATGCTGAAAAGCTAACCACTGTTGGCCGCACCGTTGATTATATCGTCAATCACATTAAATAAAATTTGCGGATTTAGCACCGTTTAAACCCAATTAAATGAGTATTTCTAGTGATAGGAATACTCATTTTTTTTATTATAAACTAGCTGTAAGGAGGGTACCTATGACAACCAAACGTGTCGTAGTCACTGGATTTGGGACTGTGAATCCCATTGGTAATACAACCGAAGAGTTTTGGTCGGCCGTTACGGCGGGGGTGTCGGGTGTGGATCGTATTACCCGTTTTGATGTGAGCGACTACCCGACTCAAATTGCCGGCATGATCAAAAATTTTAACCTAGACGATCATTTTGATAAAAAAGAAGCCCGTCGGACGTCTCGGTTTATCTTACTTGCGTTGGCTGCAGCGCAAGAGGCCTTGGCCATGTCGGGGCTTGAGATTGCGCCTGAGGCCGATAAGATCGGCGTTGAAATTGGGTCGGGTATTGGTGGCATCGAGGTGCTTGAAGAAGCCACTCGTATTTTGCACGAAAAAGGACCCGCCCGGGTGAGTCCGTTTACGGTTCCGATGATGATCACCGATATGGCGGCCGGTCAGGTTGCCATAAAATTGGGTGCTAAAGGCCCCAATTCGTGTTCGGTTACGGCCTGTGCATCGTCTGCAAACTCCATGGGAAGCGCGTACAGACTAATCCAAAATGGAGACGCGGTAGCCATGATCACCGGTGGGTCAGAGGCAACGGTGACGCCGTTGGGATTGGCCAGTTTTTGTGCGGCACGATCGTTGTCAGCGCGCAACGACGAGCCAACCCGTGCGTCTCGCCCGTTTGAAGGTGGTCGCGACGGGTTTGTTATGGGCGAAGGTGCTGGTATTTTGGTGTTTGAAGAGTTAGAACATGCCAAAGCCCGTGGGGCCACCATTTATGGCGAAGTGATCGGGTTTGGATCTTCTGGCGATGCGTATCATATAACCGCACCCGCACCCGAGGGTGAAGGTGCCCAACGCGCCATAAAAATGGCGTTGCGATCCGCTAAGATCAAGCCTGAAGAGGTGGATTACGTAAACGCGCACGGAACGTCGACTGAGTTAAATGATAAAAACGAAACAGAGGCCATCAAGGCAGTATTTGGCGAGCATGCCTACAAGTTAAAGGTGAGTTCGATTAAGTCAATGACGGGTCACTTGTTGGGCGCTGCAGGTGCCTTGGAAGCGATCTCAAGCTTGCTTACGATTGGTCGATCCGTGATTCCCCCAACCATTAATTACGAAGTGCCAGATCCAAACTGTGACTTAGACTACACCCCAAACGTAGCGGTGAGTCAGGCTGTGGACACGGTTATTTCTAACTCGTTTGGTTTTGGTGGACACAACGCGGTACTGGTATTTCGCAAATACAACGGATAGTCGGAATTGATGAAGCAGGACGCGGGGCGCTAGCAGGCCCCGTGGTCGCCGCCGCCGTATGGTTGGATCCAAACTTGGATCCCGGAATCTTTATGGATTCAAAGCAACTAAGCTCGAGTGATCGCACGCGGTTGTTTGACGTATTGCAGGCGTCTGATAGTTGGATCGGGGTAGGGGTTCACAGCCACCGTTGGGTTGATCGGGTTAACATTTTAAATGCCACCATGTCGGCAATGGCGCGTTCGATACGGCGCCTGCCTGGCCCCGTTTCTCGGTGTTTAATTGATGGTAATCGGGTTCCAAATGAATTGAGGTTAATCGGAGAGGCAATTGTTAAAGGGGATGCCACTATTCCGTGTATATCGGCGGCTTCTATTGTTGCCAAGGTGACCCGGGATCGCATCATGATCGCGTGTGCAAAATCGTTTCCGTATCGTTTTGATCAACACAAAGGGTACGCAACACCGACCCATTATTTAGAGCTGGCACAATTTGGGCCAACATCAATCCACCGTCGGTCATTTAATTTATCGGTACAGGACGCTTTGTTTTGAATCAATTTGCACGGTCTAAGGGGGCGCATGGCGAGTCGGTTGCGGTTGAATATTTGGTTCGCGAAGGATACCGCATTTTAGCTCGAAACTTTTTGTCACGCTGGGGCGAGATTGATGTGCTTGCAGAGTCCAGGTCTGGGGTTTTGGTAGCGGTTGAAGTCAAACATTACGCCCCCTCGGCGATGGTCGATCCGTTGTCTGCGGTTACGCCAAGCAAAATAAAAAAAATCGAAAAAACCTTGGCCTACTACATGACCTGTTTTCCGAATTATTGGGAATCAGATCGGGCGATTCATGTGATTGTTGTCGGCAATGGTCGGGTGCGCGAGCATTTAACAACGCTGAATTGATGCCCCATTACACGCGTTGCCTTTACGGGATTAGCGCATTAAAAAAATGGTGATGGTTAGAATCCAGGCCATGGATACCACGATGCGGTTCATTCGGCTGTGAGATAGCGTTCTGAACAATAGACTGCCCGAAATGCCACCCATTAACGCGCCAATGGCCAGAAATACAGCAAAATCCCATTGAACCAATCCCGCACGGCTAAATAATGCCAACGCCACGACGTTTGCGCCCAGCCCAATAATGGTTCGCAACGCGTTCATCTGATGGATATTGGTTTGGCCCATTAAGGTTAAAGTTGCCAATGTCATGATGCCCATCCCCGCGCCAAAAAATCCGCCATACACACATACCACCAATAGCAACCCGAGCAACGGATATCGTATCCAGCTTGGATGGGCTTTTGGATTGGATTGGCGTACCCATTTGGTAATCCAAGGGCTTGCTGTAAACAGAATCGTTGCCATTAGCATCAGGTAAGGGGCCAAATGATCAAAAACACGATTGCTGATCCACAACAGTAACAGCGCGCCAATCGTGCCCCCAACGATGCTCATCGCAAATGCGCCGATTGTCAATTTGGGTGAGGGCAATGCCTTTCGGTAGCTAAACGCAGTGGCGAGGGTGCCCGGAAAGATTGCAATTGTTGTGGTGGCATTTGCTGATATGGCGGGGACTCCCAAAAACAATAGCAGCGGGAAAATAATAAACATTCCGCCTCCGGCCGCTGCATTAACCAGTCCCCCGATTATGCCGGCGAGTAGCACAATCAAATGGCCGTGGCTCATATCTCGGTCACAACAGGTTTGGGTCTTAACCAGGCAAATATTTCCTGATTGCCTTTGGTGCCTCTGACGGGTGATGGGCAACTGGCAACCCATTCAAATTCAGAGGAAAGCGCGGTTCGAACCCGGCCGACGATGGCATCGACCAGGGTCATGTCGCGAATAATCCCACCTTTTCCGACTTCGTGCCGCTCGGCTTCAAACTGGGGTTTGATCAAAATAATATAGTCGCCGAATGGCACGATTGATTTGACGCTAGGAAGTACTTTTAACACGCTGATAAACGAGACATCCATCACAACCAAGTCAACGATGTCGATCAAAGCGGCTGGGCCATCGTGTTTAATGACATGATGGCGTAATTGATCGCGATCGAGGTTTCTCATATTGACCCGCTCGGCCACGGTTACCGCTGGGTGATTGCGGACTTTAAGATCAACTTGGCCATATCCAACATCGATGCCAAATACATGCTGGGCACCGTTTTGAATCAGAAAATCAGTAAACCCCCCAGTTGAAATCCCCACATCTAACGCCACCCGATTTTTAATATCAAACTGGAGGGTTTTCCATGCGCCTTCTAGTTTATCGCCCCCTCTGGAGACGTACTTTGGCAATGTGGCAAGAAGTCTGATCGTGGCATCGGGTGAAATTAGGTGACCCGATTTGGTTAGTTTGATGTCATTTACCAGTACTTGCCCGGTCATGATTAAAAACTGAGCTTTCTCTCGGCTTGGGACCAGTCCTCGATCCACCAAAACGGCGTCTAATCTGCTTTTTTTCATTCGATTTACCGTTTTAACACCTCATCCTAGGGTCTGTCTATTTTAAACCATTTTGACTCTAGACAGCGGGCGATTCCGGGATTAAAATTGGTCAAAATTAGCACTCAATATTAAAGAGTGCTAAAAAAACAAATCAACCATTACCGAAAGGAGGCAGACATGAGCACGCTGAACTATCGTCCACTAGGAGATCGCGTCATCGTTGAACCTCAGTCCGCAGAACAAACTACCAAATCGGGGATTGTCCTTCCTGACACAGCCCAAGAGAAACCTCAAAGCGGTGTTGTTGTCGCTGTCGGTCCAGGCCGTGTGACCGATGATGGAAAGCAAGTTCCAGTGAATGTGAAAGCTGGAGACGTTGTGATTTACGGAAAGTATGGCGGAACAGAATTAAAAGTCGAAGGCACCAGCTATTTGATCGTTCGCGAGAGCGATATTTTAGCGGTAAAACAATAAGGAGGTCTTACGCTCATGGGAGCTAAACAACTCAAGTACTCTGACGAAGCATGGCGATCGCTTGCCGAAGGTATCCGAAAGGTTGCCGACGCTGTGGGTAGCACATTGGGTCCAAATGGAAACAATGTTGTAATCGAAAAAAAATGGGGTTCTCCCACCATCACAAATGATGGCGTTACCATTGCCAAAGAAATCGAACTAGAAGATCCGTTCGAAAACATGGGTGCCCAGCTTCTTAAAGAAGTGGCATCTAAAACCAACGACATTGCAGGCGACGGAACCACAACCGCAACGGTATTGGGTGCTGCGATTTTCCGCGAAGGTTTAAAAAATGTGGTGGCCGGTGCCAATCCAATCTTTTTGAAAAAGGGGATTGAAAAGGCAGTTAAGGTGGTGATTGAAGGGCTTCGGACCAACAGTCGTCCCGTCGAAACCAAAGAAGCCATTGCCCAAGTTGCGTCGATCTCTGCTAACAACGACGATGAAATCGGTGCGTTGATCGCTGAAGCAATGGACAAAGTTGGAAAAGATGGGGTTATTACGGTAGAAGAGTCCAAAGGAACCGAAACCGAGCTGGATTTGGTTGAAGGGATGCAAGTCGATAAAGGTTATGTATCGCCTTACATGATTACCGACAAAGACCGAATGGAAGCATCGTTAGACGATCCATTTGTGTTGATTACAGATAAAAAAATCTCTGCGATTAAAGATTTGTTGCCCGTACTAGAAAAAGTGGTTCAATCAGGTCGTGGCTTGGTGATTGTTGCTGAGGATGTTGAGGGTGAAGCCCTTGCAACTTTGGTTGTAAACCGACTTCGTGGCACCATTAATGTATTGGCCATCAAAGCCCCAGGTTTTGGCGACCGACGCAAAGCGATGTTGGAAGATATCGCCATTTTGACTGGCGCAGAAGTGATTTCTGAAGAAAAAGGATTGACCTTAGAAGCGGTTACCCTTGAGCAATTGGGCCGTGCAGCTAAAATCAAATCAACCAAAGAATCCACTACGTTTGTTCAAGGCAAAGGCAATGCCGATGCGATTCAGGCGCGTGTGGCTCAAATTCGCAAAGAAATCGAATTGTCAGATTCATCGTATGACAAAGAGAAACTTCAAGAGCGATTGGCTAAGTTGTCGGGTGGCGTTGCAGTCATTAAAGTGGGTGCCGCAACTGAAACTGAGCTAAAAGAGAAAAAATACCGAGTAGAAGATGCATTGTCAGCCACCCGTGCGGCGGTTGAAGAAGGCATCGTACCTGGTGGTGGTACAGCCTTGATCAACTTGATTCCCGCCCTTGATAACGCCATCTTGACTGAATCTGGTGATATCAAAATCGGCATGCAATTGGTGGCGCGTGCTTTAGAAATTCCATTACGTCAGATTTCAAGCAATAGTGGTGTAGAGGCATCGGTTGTTATTGATAAAGTCAAAAACAGCGCGGTTGGCATTGGGTTTAATGCCCGAACTGGCGTATTTGAAGACATGATTCAAGCTGGTGTTGTGGATCCATCAAAAGTGACCCGAACCGCGTTGCAAAAAGCGGCTTCTGTGGTCAGCTTGCTTTTAACCACCGATGTGTTAATCGCAGACAAGCCCGAAGAAAAAGCAGCAGCAGCTGCACCGGGCGCTGGTATGGGTGGAATGGGCGGCATGGATTATTAATCCATTTCCCTGTTTTCCATATCATGGTTGCCCCCCCTCAAGTGGATTTGCTTGAGGGGGTTTTTTTTATTTATTCAGGATTGATGTGCTTGTGCAGCTACGCAATATACTTGTTTAGGTTTTTCTTGTATTTTTCTTGGATTGATACCGAAGCTGACACACTCCGCCAGGCCATTCTCAAAAAAGCCTTTTCTGAGCAATTGGTGCCGCAAGATCCAAATGATGAGCCGGCGTCTGTGTTGTTGGAGAAAATTTGCGCGGAAAAACATGCTCAAGGAACCAAGAAAATAAAGAGGAAAATGTCTGCATGAGCATCGTGTATTCTAGGCAAAAAGCCGGTCGAGAAGAATTGGCAAAAATTTGGAAAAATCCAGATAGAGTCAACGTGATTCATTACTCATGCGAAAGCTTCTATGATAGAAACCCAGCGACTTCCCCAAGAGTAACTTGTATTGCTGTTAGGAATTTACAAACAGGGCAAACACGTTCTTTTTCGTTGCACAAATGTGCAGAAATAAAAGGAGCTCAAGTCCAAGGCAATCTTGATAGCTTTGAGAAACAAATGCTGCAAGACTTTTTTGAGTTTGTGATAAAAAAAGAGGAATATGACTGGGTTCATTGGAATATGAGAGATGAAAACTTTGGTTTTCAGGCGCTAGAACACCGGCTTAAAGTCCTAAAAGGAACTCCAGGCATTGAAGTTGATGATGCTAAAAAGTTTGATCTTTCCCGCATACTAATTGCTATTTATGGCCGAGGTTATATTGACCATCCTCGCCTTGAAAATTTGATGAAAAAAAATGAAATATCCCAGCCAAATTTTAAAAGTGGCCGCGAAGAGGCCGAACTTTACAACATAAAAGATTTTGTAGCATTGCATCAATCTACGCTTTCGAAGGTAGAGGTTTTAGCGAGCCTATGTCAAATTGCCTATGAAAACAAACTAAAAACAAATACAACTTGGTGGGATTTGCACTGCCATAGCTTAATGGCAGTTTTGTCTTGGGTTCAAAGTCAGCCAATCGTAGTTGCTCTTTCGTTGATTGGTAATTTGTCGTGGATAATTCCTTTAATTATGCGGTTAATTCAAAGATGAGCACAAACTCCCCCAAAATCTACCACATCACCCACATCGATAATCTGGAAAAAATATTAGCCGATGGGCGGTTGTATTCTGATTCGATGATGAAGACCAACCGTAATTTGCTAACCGACGTGGGAATGACACATATCAAACAACGTCGCTTGGAAAAATCCGTGCCTTGTTATCCAGACACAACCATTGGGGACTATGTCCCATTTTATTTTTGCCCCCGATCCGTCATGTTGTTTATTTTACACAAAGGCAACCATCCCGATATCACTTACACAGGTGGACAATCGAACATCGTGACGCTTGAGTTCGACTTGAATGCGGTGGTGTCTTGGGCGAATCAGCAGTCTATTAATTGGGTATTCACTGATCGCAATGCCAGTACGGGATATGCCATGTTTTACAATACCATTGCAGATCTTGGAAAGCTGAATTGGCAGGCCATTCATTGTCCCGATTTTAGACAGTCTGAAATCAAAGATGCCAAACAGGCGGAGTTTTTGGTCCATCAGGCTATACCTGTCTCTTTGGTGACTAAAATCGGAGTCCATCATGAGGCTGTTGGTAATCAGGTAAAGACGATTTGGGCCAGATCAGGGTATAATTCTGTCGATATAGCTACCTTAAAAGAGTGGTATTACTAAGGAAATTTATGATCAATCTAACATCAGGCGACATCTTGAAATCCAATGCCGAAGCGATCGTAAACACAGTCAATTGTGTTGGAGTGATGGGTCGTGGTATTGCTTTGCAATTCAAAAAAGCCTACCCTCAAAATTTCAAACACTATGCGACTGCTTGCAAAAAGAATGATGTAAAACCCGGTAAAATATTTGTGGTCGAAACAGGCAATCTCATCGGTCCAAAATATATTTTAAACTTTCCGACAAAACGTCATTGGAAAGATAACAGCCGTATGGAAGACATCGAGAGCGGCTTACAAGATTTGGCGTATGTCATTCAGCATTATGGTATCCGATCAATCGCCATTCCCCCTTTAGGATGCGGGTTGGGTGGGCTGAATTGGTCTGATGTACTCCCTAAAATTCAATGGTCTTTGCAGAGTCTAACGGGTGTCGATATTGCGATTTATGAGCCAACAGGTGCGCCGGAGGCTCAAGTTATGGTGAAAACAAACGACGTTCCTGAAATGACCATTGGTAGAGCGATCTTGGTAGGTCTTGTACATCGCTATTTAAGGGCTGTTATGGACCCTGTTGTCACGGTATTAGAGTTGCAAAAACTCATGTATTTTATGCAAGAATCTGGGCAACCTTTGCGACTCACGTATCGGGCAGCCACTTATGGCCCATATGCAGAAAATCTCAGACATGTTTTGACTAAAATTGAAGGTCATTTTATTCAGGGATATCGAGATGGCGGAGACCAGCCAGACAAAGAATTGACTTTGATTGACTCCGCGGTATCCAATGCGGATCAGATTTTAGAAACTGATGCAGCGGCTATGTATCGGTTTGAGCGGGTTGCCGATGTCATCGAAGGCTACGAAACAGCGTACGGATTAGAGCTTTTATCAACTGTGCATTGGGTAGCGACTAAAAATAATCTTGGGTCGCTGGATGAAGTCATCAATGGGGTGCATTCCTGGAATGATCGAAAAAAAATGTTTACGCCCTCCCAAATCGAGTCCGCACTTTTAACCTTACAGACCAAAAAATGGATTTAAAGGTATGTCGCCTGGGGCAATTTAGCAATCCGGTGATCCCTGATTCATCGATTGATTTCAAGGGACGTTATTCGGTTATGATCCTTTGGGGTCGATGGATTGTCGCCTCAAAGGGGTATGTTTACAGAAAAATTGAAGCGCAACTCGCCATAATAATATTGCTAATGTAAATTCAACCCACACCACATTTATGCCAAACCGTATTATTTACTTTGATAGCAAGTGCGGTATATGCAACCGGTTGGTGCAGTGGGTAATCGCCAGAGATAAACGCTGTGTGTTTTGGTTTGCACCGCTTGGCGGAAAAACCGCTGCCGAACAGTTGCCCAACTGGGTACATGCCATCGACTCCGTTGTTGTTCAGATCGATGGCCGGTTTTTGGTGCGGTCTTCTGCCGTTATTTCAATTTTTTTTGAACTTGGCGGGATGTGGCAGTTGGCGAGATTGGCTTATGTTATTCCAGCGCCAATTCGGGATGCGTTGTATCGCATGGTGGCCCGGTATCGACGGTTGCTTTGGTCATCGCCGCTGCAGTGTCAAATTCCGACAAAAAATGGTCGCTTTTTAACCTAGCCGCTTTGGTCGCTAATGACCCAGCCATGACGATGAATCCCTAAATGGTTGATCGGAAATTAATGACATCTGAACCTCCTAAAACCTACTACATGATCCACATCAACGATCTGAAAAAAAATTAGCCGATGGGCGGTTGTCAAACGATATCTTGGCGGTCTTAAAATTATATTGTACCATAATCCAATCCAATTTGTAGAAAAATAATAAATGGGAAAATATATAACAATACAAAGGCCAGGAGTCGGCTACTCAGGCGTTCAAGCATTCAGCCACTCACCTGTTCCAAAAGCGAGCTCAAAAGACGGTTCCATCAACGTCCCGATCAATTCATCTTCTCCGGAAGGTTATTTATCCACACCAATAGTTCCGCCTAAACATCATTTTGAATTAATTACTGCTGAAAAAGGTAAGCCTGGAATCGATCAGCTCCCTTGTGGACCTGACTGCTCTCCATACGCATACTGCGGGCCAACCGATTGTGGCCCCAAGAACTGCGGACCAAATACGTGCAGTCCATTTGGTAATGGATAAATTATTGGGTACTCCATCACAATATTTTGCTTTAGCTCCAGATACATTTCTCGTATCTGGAGCTGCAAAAGCAAACCTATACGATCTGAAGAATGGAAACCTATATAATATTAGCCACGACACCCGAGATGTTATAACAAAAGTAATTGCCGATGCCCGTGTCGCCGAAACATTAGATTCAAACTCGGCTGATATTTTTAATCATTTATTGCATACTGGTATCTTAATCCGTTCAGATGTTCAACAAGATTTACCCGATATTCTTGAATTGGCTCAAAAAAAATCGGTTTCGTTTTCTTGGATAGAAATTACCCGAAAGTGTAATTTGAAGTGTACTTTTTGTTACGAAGAGTCC
>JACCDX010152620.1_pt1 | contig 18313 bp, 42 predicted proteins | sample 7449681 | NCBI WGS metagenome assembly JACCDX01 (sample SAMN15323450, study PRJNA562643) | freshwater metagenome | isolation source: river surface water | place: USA:Blue River Watershed | collected 2017-08-18
CACCTAATTACTTGCGAACTGCTGATATAAGGTGGTATATTTAAGCCATGGAAAACACTATGCACCTCTGGGAAATCAAGAATTTCCAATCATCGTCGGTCAAGTCTTTGTTTGTAGGTCGCACAGCCAACGGTCAGGATTGTATTGCCTGTGCTTGGAATTCAAGCGAACTGTATGTCTTTGCATACGAAGGCATTGTCGATACCTTCCTTTGGGCTTTGGAGAACTTCAAGTCTGTCGGACAGGCAATTGCATATGCTAAACTGCGGAATGACTTTGAAGACCGACGCTACTCCCTCCCTTACCATGAAACAATGGAACAGCGTACACATAATCAACTGTACCGCTTCCAATTGCAATACCTTCACATCTTTGAATCAACCCTTGAGATTCATTCTAACCTGTGCGATGATACGCCAGAAAACGCAATCAAGAACCTTATCTCAAGAGGTGACATTGAGGCAGAAAACAGCAAACTGGTTAACGTTCTGCGCAACCGTGAGGTATGCGCCTAACCTTTACCACATCCCTTGACGAAAGTCAAGGGATGCTTAAATATATTTTTTAGCTACCATCTTTCCAGGTTTTTGTCAAGAAAAAATAAAAAATATTTTTTTATTTACAAAGCCTGGATTGGGGTGGTACAACTACCACCCCAAAAATCACCTGTCAAATAAAAAGTTTTTTCTTGCACAGGGTTGATAATGTGGTATACTATCAACAAGGAGGAATACGATGCAAGGTATTCAAATTGGTTCTCATGGTGCAACAACCCCTCAATCTCAGGCTCAACAAGATAGCCTGTTTGTTGTGAATAGTGTTCTTGTAACAAAGTACAATGAACTTAACAGCCTTCTCACAGGCACAAACAAGATTACCGCAGATATGTTTGATGGTGGCTTGGGAATTTTGGACTTCAAGCATACAGGTGATTACTTGTTCTCTTACAACGGTACACCAATTCTCTTGGTTACCCGCATTCATGCCGAGAAGGGTTCAGACGCATCTCGCAAGTGGTTCCACAAGAATTACTGGTATGAGAATACCCGTGACCGCAAGAATCAACACTTTACGCACCTTACCTTCATCTCCTCAAACAATGATGAAGTGTACGAAGACCTCATCCGCAATTTCCATATTGTGGTAAACAATTTCAAAAACAATGTCGGATTTAATACAACCCGATACGGCACAAACGCCATCTACACGAAGAATGGTGACTTTGAAATTGAACAGATGGAAAAAGTCATTGAAAAAGCATTGATTGACCTCATGACGGTAGCCGAAGCCAAGCGAGTCATCGAGACCAACGCAGACCGCTTCAAAGACTAAAAATCCACTACCACATCCCTTGGCATTTGTCAAGGGATATTTTTTTATTTGCGAAACAGCTCATGGGGTTATAATATTATAACCCCAGAATAAAGAAATAAATTAATTTGCATGATAGATATTCTCTGATATAATAAGTGTGCTCATAGTTTGTCTTTCACTCAGACCAGGTAGAAATATCTGGTCTTTTTTTCTTGCGCTCTGATATAAAGTGAGATATAATCCAGTTATGAAAAACCGAAGCATTAACACTTATGGTCTTGAATCGCTCAAAGAAATTTTGGGTGACTCTCTTATTATCAAGAACAAGATTAAATATTTTGTTTACAATGGTGAAGATTATCAATTGAAAGTTTCTGTAACTGACCTTAACAGTTCTGTGCAAAACTTCAATCAGATGGAAACTATCAACATGGCAATTCATCTGCTTGGAATTGGCACACTTGATTCTAAGATTGATTGGATGCTTGTTCCTGTCACTGAGGTTGCTCGTCTCTCTCATGGCAAGAAATCTCAACATGGTGGTTTGGTTGCTGAAGACTTTATCGCAACACTGGATGATATTGATGCTTCATTCTATGTTAAGTCAGAAGAGCTTAAAGAATCCATCGAAAAACTCATCGAAAAACAAAACAATGATTCCCATTACAAATTACTCGAAAGTCGCATGACCATAGAGCGTATTCTTAAGGATAACTCAAAAAGAAATTACGATTCCTTCCTGAGTGACTTTGTCGCAAATCTCCCTTAAAATTAATTTACACAGGTAGTATATTGTGGTATACTACCTGTGTAGGAGAAAAGTTATGAAGTTAAAGAGTTATGAAAAGTTATGTTTGTATGTTCAGGTTTTTGTTGCAGCTCTGATGTTTTCAATCATTTACGAAAACACCAAATTTACTTTTGGCAGTGTGATTGATATTCATAGTCAGTTTGAAGAATGGCATATTGTATTATTAGTAATTGGAGTTTTTGATTTGTTTGGAATGCAATGGGCTAAAAACAAATCATATTCCGTCAGACTGGAAACTGGAGTAAATTAAAAAAGTTCTATCCTGCTAATAATTTATATTGTTGGCAGGATTTTGGGGTGGTACAAAAACCACCCCAATTTTTTATGTCAAATAAAATAAATTTCCTTGCATCTTTGATATAAACTGATATACTTAACCTATGACACTATACAGAATCGTTATCGGTGAGACTTGGGAAAAAACCAAATCTTTGTCGCCTTGTACCACTTTGATTCAGGCTAAGGAAAGTGCTAAAAAATATGCGCTTGAAGGCTGGTATTTTGCTATTTACAAGGCTACTGATGAAAATCCCTTAGGTGAATTGGTTGGACGCTGGACATACAATAAGAATAAGATTAAGAAATTCTATATGCCCGGTGAAAGGTCTACCAAGCCTAAAAATATGTGGAAATAACCTGATATAATATAACGGAGAACAATCATGGCAACCAATTCAAGAATCGGCAAAATGTTACCTGATGGCACAATCAAACAAATTTACTGTCATTGGGATGGATATATTGAGGGTGGTGTAGGCGAAACTCTTGTAGAGTATTATGACACTGAAGAAAATATTGATGCACTCTTAGAGCTTGGTGACCTTTCACAATTGGCTCAAAATCTCAATCCTACTGGTGAACATTCTTTCGACAAGCCTCAAGCCTATGTATGTGTAGCATATGGCAGAGACCGTGGAGAAGATTCATCAGAAGTCAGTGCTGGGGTTGTCACTCTGGATGAATGGATGAAACCTTTCTATTCTACAATGGCTGACTTTTATTATCTTTACAACGCTGGTAATTGGCTGGTCTTAGATTTTGCGCATGAAGAAGAAGGATGGAAATTAGTTAAGGAATTTCTTCCAGTCTACTCCTTGACAAACGAAGATTATGCCAGTATCATAACAAAGTAAGGTTGAAGTAATTAGCAACCTTCATCCAGTAAAAGACCAGAACGGCTCGGACTAATTGCGTAGTCCAAATAAGGGTAGCAACCTTGGAGTGGTTTAGTCCACAATCTTTTACTGAAACCTTGGAGACTATTGACGCAAACAATATCTCCAAGTATAATGATTTGTGGTTGGGTATCATGCTCCTTTTAGGACAAGGATAACATCGGAGGCAGAGACCATCGAAAGAACTGCCCTTGTGTTCCGTACTGGTTGAAGTCCAGCCAACCACGAATCAAACCTCCTATAGTGTAACCATCAGATGAACCCCCTAAGAATTTTCTTGGGGGTTTATTTGTTATTTGGGGTGATATTGATATCACCCCAATGTGTTTTGTCAAATAAATTAATTTTTCTTGCAATGGTAGTATATTGTGGTATACTTCTAAGTGTAAGGGGATAGGACGATGACATATCAAGATTACATTATCAAGTGCGAAGTAGCAAAGACGGCATTCAAGTGCCAAGTTTCAGCCTCTCTTTCGGTAGAGATTGCAACACCAGAACAAAGACTGGCATGGATTACTGAAGACCTTGCAAAACTTGATGCAGAGTTGGAAGCGATTGGCAAGGCATTTGATGAACAGGATGAGATTGGTGACCCGTTTGCAGAGGAGGCAAAGTAATGGATAGTATTGTAATGTCTGTGCTTGTAACTTTGGCGTTGTTGTCTATCGCAATTGGAATGTTAGCAAAGAAAGTTGAGGTGAAATAATGGCGGTTGAGACTATTGGCTATTGGAATGCTTCATACATCTTTGAAAGTATTGAATTGGGTGATGATGAACAAGAGCAGTTTTTGGAAAAGTTCACAACAGGTGATGAAAACACTGCATTGACATTGGTGTCCAGATACAAGTTCTTCACATTGTTGAAAGACTTTGTAAACAATCTTGATGATCAGGAACCAAAAGAAGCTGTCATGATGGTTCAACACTGGTATCCCGAAGCCAAGTATGTAAACGTAGAAGCATGATATAAACCCCAGGAAATTTATCTTGGGGTTTTCTTTTTGGGGTGGTTTAAGTACCACCCCAAATAATCTTGTCAAATAAATTAATTTTTCTTGCGAGGTTAGTATATTATGGTATACTCTAATCATGAAACTTGAACAGGTATTGCCCATGCTCCGTGATGGTAAATGTATCACGAGAACAAAACCTTATAATGATAAAAACACTGTCGTTTTTGTCAAGTTAGAAGATGATAGATTGAAATTCAAAATAATTTTTTCTAATGGTGATGTAGTTAACTGGGCATATTACACTTTGAAGACAGAAGATGTATTGGCAGAAAATTGGGAGGTAGCAGGATGACACTTGATATGGTTAATAGATTATTGTATGTTGTGGTTTGGGGTGGTGGATTGCTTGCTTTTTTTGCACATATGAGACTTTACACCACAACAGGCCTTAAAGTATTGAAAAACATTCTTACCATTCTTGCCTTTGCTACTCCGCTTTCATTGGTATATGGTTTGTTTGAGTGGATTATTACAGGTGATGGTAAAACCGCATATTGGCTGTTTAGTAATGGTATGCTTGCTTGTTTTGCAGTACTGTTTTATTATTTTTTGTGCTGTATGATAAGTAACGCTGATGAGAATGAAAAGAGAAGAGTAATCTAATGATTTACAGTAATAATGCAAAGTTTATTTATGACTCTGAAACATTTGTTAAAGAATCAATTGATTCTTTTGCTACTGAAGATTTAGTATTAGTCATTACTCATGATGTTGGACAAATCCAAGTTTTATTTAATAAAAGCAAATTGCAGATTTCAGGCACAGTTTATACATTTCTCAATAATGGAAATGAACAGTGCTATCAAATCCTGCCAAAAGACCTGACAATTGACCAAAGTAGTTTTTTGGTTCTTTCAAGTGCCATCTATGCATTTCTTTCAGAGGCTTTCAAGATAGCAGATATGTTCAAGCAGTCAACATTCCAAAGTATTGACTACGCAAAGTAAAGTAGCTCCCAGAAATCGGAGTTTTTTATTTACAGCATAACACTTGGGGTGGTAATATTACCACCCCAGAATATTTTGTCAAATAATTAAATATTTGTAGCATTGCTGGTATATTATGATATACTTACGTCATGGATGATTACAACGGCTGGAAGAATCAGGCTACTTGGTCTGTCAATGTCCTTCATATGGAAACAATTGTTGAGATGTTGAATAAAGGAAATAGCGAAGAATATATTAAGTTTCAGATTAAAGATTCTTGCAAACCAGAAGACATGAATTTGTATGGTAGGGATATGTTTTATTCTGCATGGGCTACTATTGACTGGTATACTATCTTTAACAGGGCAAAAGAAAACATGGAGCAGTTAGTATAATGCAAAAAATTGAACTCATTACAAGATATGGTTGGGCTACAGCAAAGATTGGTAGATATACCAATGGTCATGTCGGCATCCAATTGTTTCAAGATGGTATGCCACTTGTAAAACTCTCTGCTAACCTTCCAGACACAGACATTGAGCCAAGAGAGTTTCATTTTAACAGTAATGATGCTGGCTCTATGAAAGAAGAAGTTTTGAATTCTGGACATTTTGAAGACACAGGCAAATCACATCAATCAGGCTGGTGTGAATATCCAGTGTTCAGACTCAAAGACCACGTAGAAATTGTGGAGAATTAAATTGAGAACTTTTCGCCATGAATTTCTCAAAAAATATTCTGAACTTTTGGCTGAAGAGAAATGGCATCACTTTAAGAGTGATGCCTGTCAGCCTGATTGTTTAGGCTGGAATGCTTGGTCGCCTTTTTGTCAATGTGGTAGTAATTATTGCATTATGAGATACAAAGTAGTCAATGATGAAGTCCAGCTCTTTGTTGTTTCAGAAAAAATTATTCCTTGGTATGGTTATTAACTGTACCTTGGGGTGATAATATTATCACCCCAGATCCTTTTGTCAAATAATTAAATAAATTTGCATCGCTGATATAATCTGGTATACTTATTCTGTAAGTGAGGTATACGATGATTGGACTTCCATTGTTGGCTTTGAATGTGATGCTTGACCAGATTAAATCTGGCAAGTCATTTGTTATCACGACATTTGCAGATATCTATGAGTACAAGGGTGAGTTTACGCTTGATTCCCTATACGAAGCATTAGGTTGTGAACTTATCCAAGTGGTAAATCTTAAGGATGACTTGATTCTTATTTGCGACGAAGAGGCATTGCTTAGAGCATATCCTGTAGTGAATATGATTGCCACCAATATGTACCGTGAGGCATACGGTACTGATGAGGTAGGCATAATTGGTAAATGCATAATTTGCCAATCATCTAAATTAAACTAAAAACAAGGGGAAGAAATTCCCCTTGACATTATATGAAAAACAGGTATACTTAACATGTTGAACCTTTCATCTTCAACTTGTTATTCATTTCAAACTCCTTCAGAAAAAGCTCAGCAATTTATTGCTGGGCTTTTTTTGGGGTGATATAAAAATCACCCCAAATAATTTTGTCAAATAAATTAATTTTTCTTGCACAGGTAGTATATTATGGTATACTTACGTCATGGATAAAAAGAACTGGTTTTACCTTGGACCAAACCCTTGCGAAGAAGAATGTGTGGATATGCATGATTATTCTGCTCATGTAGCAGAGGTTCGCAAGTATGTACAGTTGCTCAAGGACATATTTCTTAATGTTCCTGAAGGTGCTTGGTTTGGCATTAAGCGTGAGGATGGTAGCGACTACGGTTCATACTACGAAGCAGTGGTATATTACCTTGAGGATGACGAAGAGGCATCAGACTTTGCTTTATTCGTAGAATCTAATTGCCCTGCAACTTGGAATGATACAAAAGAAATTGATTGGAAGAAAGGTGCTCCAGCTGGCTGGGATACAGTTGACACCTCAGTATAATGTGGTATACTTTAGGAGTAAGGAGATAGAGATGGATTACACTGAAGCAGAACTGGAAGCAAGAATTTTCCCAAGCGTTGACCTCGACCCAAGAGATTGGGAAGAGGACTTTGAAGAACCGGAGTGCGATGAGCCTGATGAGGATGAATCTTGGATGGATGCTGACGCATTGGCTTCTGCTGGTTTCGGAACCGATGAAGACTATGGTGGTTATGGTGGAGACGATTACTAAACACCACTACCATATCCCTTGACGAAAGTCAAGGGATATTTTTTTATTTGCATAACAGCTCTTGGGGTTATAATATTATAACCCCAGATTCAATACAAAAATAAATTATTAATTAAGTGGTGAGGCTTGTATATTGTGATATACTTCTATTATAAGGAGGTAGTTATGAGAACTACTAAAAATTCGGACAGGCTTCGTGAGATTCTTTTGTCAACTCGCAATCAGATTGTCGCTCTTCAAGATATCAAGATTGAGATGCTGGCAGTAAACAAAGCAATAGCAGAAAACATCCAACAGCAGATTGTATCACTTGAAGAGGTATACAAGCATCAATTGAATCTGGTTGAAACTGTGTCTGAGATTGAGCCATCTAAAAATGGCTGGTTTTCTGGTCACATAAAGACAAAAGAAGACAGACTCAACGCAATCATGGACTAAACTAAAATCCCCCATTTCTGGGGGATTTTCTATTCTAACTCTGATATTTGCTTTAACTTATCGACTAACACTGCTGGTTCTTCTTCTAAGACTTCAGCAAGTTTATATAATAACTTCGAATTTGGAATTCTTACTCCCCTAAGCCATTCTGAAACTTTGGGTTGATGTACTCCCACTCTCTCTGCTATCTCTTTTTGTGTCATACCTTTTTGTAAGATGATTACTTCCATCCTTTTATCCATGTGATTCTCCCAGTCTTTGATATCCAATTATATCACATATGTCATAATGGAATTTACTTTATTTACTCAGCTTGGGGTGATAATATTATCACCCCATAAATAATATTTGTCTACAGTGGTATATTGTGGTATTATTATGTTTGGAGGTTTGTAATGTGAAAAGATTTTTTATATCGGAACTACAGAATGGTTTAACTCAGAAGGAAATAGCAGAAAGAGTAGGCACTTCTCAGCCTCATGTAAGTAGCTGGTTATCAGGTCAGAGGATTCCAAGTTCTAAAAACTTAGTAAAGTTATGTAATGTATTGAACAAAACACCTATGGAGTTTTATGTTTTAGTAGAGAATATAAAGTACAGTTAAAAGAAAAATCCCTCCGAAGAGGGATTTTTTTATACTCCAGTAAATTTCCAAATATAATAAACAGTATCATCAAACAAACTTGATGTTTTAGTTTTTCTTGTTGTCTTTGTAAACTCTGGTAATGCTAAAAGTTGCGAAGATAATCCACTGTATTCTTTAGAGTCAAAATAAAATTCATCCTCAGATAGTGTAGATGCGTTTGGTAAATCTTTCGAAATTTGTGCCAATACTTTATTTTCTAAATCTGTAATCAAAACAGACAAATGGCCAGTCTCTCTATATGTACCTCTAACAACAATACAGTCTCCAAATTCAGTAAGATTTATATTCATTTTGTCCTCATCTCTTGGCAAATTTCCTTGGGATTAATCTGTGTGTGCTATCTCCAAAATAAGCAATCAGATTATTCTTATGTTGCCTTCTTAAGTTCTTTCTATGAGTGTATTTATTAAAACCTCTATCATGGCAATTGAACACTGTAATTACCACACCATCATGAGTTACAATAAAACAATCTCCTCGTTCATTTATCTTGAAACATAAAAAAGTGATGTTGTTGTTGCTATCTTTTTCGCAATCCATAAGTTTCGAATTTATCGGAATAAAATCATAAAACAAGATTGCACGTTCTAAACATCTTTCTCTGGCATGATTTGTATATATGAGCGGCTTGTCAAACCAATACTCTGGGTTGACAATGTTAGATGGGTCAAACACAAGAATCTCCTCACAGTTGATGACCTATTGTATCATTATATTATTTTATGGACAAATATTGAATCTGGGGTGATAATATTATCACCCCAAGGTAGAATGTCAAATAAATTAATTTTGTTGCAGATTTGTGTATAGTTTGGTATATTGTAGTGGGAGAGCAGAGATGAAGAAAGTTTTCTGGATGACTTCTGAAGGTAATTGTTTAGGACAATGGAATCACTTTCATCATTACGAAATTTTAGTGCAAGACATTACAGGCTTTACCATGTCAGAAGATTTATGTAATACAACTGTCAAATACATGGCAAAAAGATTATCAGAAACAAAATACCAAAAAAGATTCAAGTCTTTATATACAATATACGAGAATGAATACAATAAGTTAGTGGAAGATTTTAAAAACCACGCAGAAATATATGGATGGATAGGAGTTCAAAATGAAAAAGAGAAAGTATGTTGAGGAGCTGAATCTTGCATCGGGAACAGAAATGATGCGAGCAAGTAGGCAAAGACCTACAGTGTTTAAAGATAAAACTAAATACACTCGAAAAGATAAGCACAAAAATCGCCAGGATAAAAATTCTGGCGATTCTTTATTTATGGGGTTATAATATTATAACCCCAAAGTCACTAAATAAATTTTCTTGCATAGCATAGATACTTGGGGTAACATACTTATAACTAACCTGTTGGAGTGATAAATGGGAATAGCAATAGTACCTGAAAAATGGTCTCAGCGTAAGAGTGATATCAGTTTCTATGATACAATTCGTGAGTTAACCGATAATAGTGTTGATGCAAAAGCGAAAAACATCACTATTGTCATCAGTGAAGATACTTGTGCTGTCTGTGATGATGGCGAAAAGAGTATGAATTCTGACCGCCTTAATGCTTGTTTCATTGAGGGTCGTTCTGATAAAAAAGAAATCGAAATTGGTTCTTTTGGCGTTGGTTTGAAGCAATCTGTGGTTCAATTCAATTCTGATGGCTCTGGTTCTGCTGTATGCCATATGCTGTCTGGAACCTTAGACTATCGTGAAAAGCCTTATTATGGTTATATAAGTGTCTGCCCAAAAATTGTAAATGAGAACATCGAAAAATTTGGTGCAGAAGGATGGTCTATAGAACCTGCTATAAACCTCGTTGATAGACCAGAGAAGACTCATCATCAATGGTTGGCTATGAGATTATATTCTGAATGCGTAATTCAAGAAGAAGAATTTAACACTGGAACTGTTGCATTATTCACAGGATGCGATGTACCAGAGTTGAAGGATGAAAATCTTTTAGAAACCAGAATCAGATTGATGACTCATCTTGGAGAGCGATATTACGAACTCCTTCAAAGCAACAAAATCAAAATTGCAATACGTCAAGTAAGCAATAATGGTAAATATGAAGAGTCTATTGTTTCTCCTATTGACTGGCTTATGAGACCAATGACTGGAACTCAAATTTTCGAGTTTCAACATACAGAAGAAGATAAGCCTACACCATTAATTTTTCGCATTGCTGTAACTCATCAGAATAACTATTTGGTGCGTGTCTTAAAACAGCAACCTTATCAAAATATCAACAGTGAAAACTCTGGCATTTCATTGTGTTTCAACGGAGTTATGGTTGCTTTTGCCACCAAGAACCAAACTGTCACTCCTAAAATTTTAGAAGCATATAGAATGCTTGGCACTAAAAGCAAGCGAGAGAAAATCTTCTTTAACCAAGGTGACAACTATTCCTCACAATTAAGAGTAATGGTTTATGCAGATGGACACTGGGCTGATAGAATTTTCATGGACGAAAGTAAGAACGCTTTTACTTTCAGTGATGAGTTAGCACCTGTACTTGCACAGTTAATGATAGAACTTGACAAAGCCAAGAAATATTCTGAGACTATGAAAGAATCTGCTCCTGTCACATCAACTACCGTAGTGCCAACCAAAACATCAACTACTTCTGTCTCTACAACATTTAATAATCAGACTCTGGTGAATCGTCCTGCTCCAATCAAAAATGCAAGCTTGGAAGATTTGATGGAGATTGGATGGCAGATTCTTGAAGATTATCCTGAAGAGAACCATGCAATTCTTTATCAGTTCAATCAGAAATTTGCATTGAAAATAGTTGAGAAACTTGGCTTGTAAATTTCTTTTTCAAACCTCCCCTTTTGGGGGAGGTTTTTTTATTTATGGGGTGATAATATTATCACCCCAGGATCATATGTCAAATAAAAAAACCAGCCTGAGCTGGTTAGAATTCTTCTTGCAAATCAATACCATTATCTTCACAATATTGGTATATTTCTTTTTTTCTTTTTTCATCTCGTCGCATTACAAGTTGATTACAAGAATCATACAGACAATAGCTGTTTCTACTTTTACGAATAAACCAAATAACGATAGGGCAATCATCTAAAAACATAGGTGTGATTGGGAGGGCTTTGCCCTCCCATCCTTTCTTTATTGGATATCTACTGAATCTACTTTACCATCATGTTGATAAGTCACAATGGTCATGTTGTCAGTGTCATCAATGTGAACCTCATCCACAGACACAGTGTTTGCCTCATGGATTTCCACATAGTCAATTTCACTTTCCATGTTGCAAGTGGTGTCAATCAAAGCATCACGGAGTTTTTGCCATTGTGCAAAAGTAAATTTCTTAAACTTTTCTGGGTCAAGTTCTACACTCTCACAAGCATCAGCAAAATCTGCTTCATCGATTGTCAACTCAAAGTTGGCTGTCAAGATACCACGAATCGAAAGTTCCATATCCATCTCCTTACAGATTAAAGTATATCACAATATACTAACCTTGCAACAATAATTAATTTATTTGACAAAGAAAAATGGGGTGGTAAGATTACCACCCCAAGGGAGAGCTTGACAAATAAAAAAATATCCCTTGACAAAAGCCAAGGGATGTGATTAGTTGGAAGCAGTGAATTCTACTGGTACTTCAACAACTTTGGTAGGAACAATGTTCTCAAAGCCATTTCGGTCAATAGACTTTACATAGTAGGTTTCATACAAAGGTACATTATTTTTCTTTGCTTCACGGTGAGCAGATTGATAAGCACCATTTTTGAAAGGTGTGGAATGTACGATGGTTTGCGATGAGCCATTGACAAAATACACCTGATAAATGGTGTTTCCTGTTGTTGGCTGGAATCGCTCAATAAGGATATGTGGTTTCTTCATGGGTTAATGATACCTGATATAATTAAGTATGTCAAGGGAGATTTTTCAATCCCCCTTGTGATTAGGCTTCTGCTTTGGCTTCTAAAGCACGAATAATGTACTTCATCTGCTCTACCTCTGCTTTGGTTCTGGCTTCTTTGGCACGAGCAATTTCAAGTTCATTTTCCAGTGTACGAATTGCTTGTTGTTCTGCACTGGTCAAAGAAGCAATTTTAGCACCACGAATTTCTGCATTGCTACCAAGTTCTTTTGAATCATGGTTTAGATAGATTGCATTTACTTTGTCAGTTAATGCGAAGGAAGCATTGTTATAATTGACTTTTGCTTGAGCAGTGTTGTCAATAGCATCAACGTGCTTTTCGACAATAGACATAAACTTGGAGATGATTTCGTTCTTGTTCATTGTAGTAACCTTTCGATACTCTTTTATATCATATTAGGTATACTGATGCAAGAAAAATTAATTATTTGCTAAAAGGATCTTGGGGTGATAATATTATCACCCCATCAAAAATCTTCATAAGAATAATTTCCTTCATATTGAGTTTTAAATCTTAACCAAATATCATCCCCTATTTTTTGTGGAATGTTTATAGTGAATAAAGAACCAAAAGCTTCACACCTGGCGTAATATTTTTTACCATTAGTCCAGAGAATACATTGTGCGCCTTCAGGAAAAACTAACCTTAAACCTAATCTGTCCATGAGATGAGGCCTAAGGATCTTATTTTCCTTAAAGGTTCCATTTTTGGCTATTGCAGTTATTATTTCTTTCATATGAGTATAATACAATTTAGGAGGCGGATAAAATGATAGTAATAAGTATATTGTTCACAGTTGTATTATTTTTTTGTGGTTTGTTGGGTTTGATGTATACAAACCTCAAAGAAAATAATAATAATCTGATGGAGTTAAACAATAAGTTAGACGAAGATGTAAATGAATTGAAAACAAAAAATGCTATGCTTCATTCTGAGTTAATAGCTCGAAATGAAGACAGAATCATTGATGTTGGAAAACAAATTACATGGCTCGATAAACATAAAGAAATTGAAACAGGTAGCGTTCTTGATGATTACAGACATAATGGTAAAGTTTATGTTGTTGTTATCCGCTTAAAAGATGGAAAGACCCAAGGTGCTCCTATTTCAATTCCCTATGAAAAACTAATTCTTAATTAAAGTTTGTAGTTTCGATTTCGTATAAGGGTCATTGGGGAATCTGGTAAGTGTCATCTTACAATACCCAATGGCTTTTATTTTGTCATTAGATTTAACGCACAAGTTAATAAGAGAATGATGAGTGCTCTTTGGAGCATCTTTCCATCTAATTGCAGATTCATAATATCTCACCGCTAACTTTTCATCTTTTATCATTGAGCGATAAAACATACCAACATATTCATAAGAGCGATATCCATTTGGCATGATAGAAAGGTATCTTCTTACGAATTTTTCAGCCTCTAAAAGCCATGCAGTATCTTTATTATTTACAGCCAAGCTCCACATCAACCAAACCATATTTTCCCAAGCATCTCTGTCTTTTGGTTCGATTTTCAGCACTTCTTTGTACAAGTTGACAATCTTTGGATAATCGCCAGTTTTAGTATCTTGAACACCATGCCAAAGAGTATCTATGGTTTTGTTAAGGAGTTTTAGTTTTTGTTCACGAGTTTGCATTTTTTTCTAACTCAGATTCTTCCAAATCAATCATGTATTCCTTATAAATTTGTTGTCTCACATTATGAGAAACATGAACATTTTTAGCAAAGTTTACAAGGATGTTTTGTCTTTGATACCCCTCAAAAACTGTCCTACGCTTCTTTTGAGAGTTGTCCCATTCATAGATAAAGAAATGCATAGAGTCTTTCAAATCAGAATAACAATACTCAACAAGATATGTGCCATCCATATTTATAAATGCATCAAATCCAGACACAACATCAGAACCCTTAAGTTCATATCCAGTGCCAGTCTTTGAAAAATAAATCCATACTGTTTCAGACAACTACTAACTCCTTGCACCATTCTTTGACTATGTCTACTGTCATATCATGAGATTGATATACAATGCCATCTTTTTCAGCATAAAAATAGCACAAAAAACGATTTGCATAAATCTTGATTGATTCTGGTTGCTTCTTAGAATAATTGAAATCAGTCACTTTGTTTGTGTATTGATTTTTGAAGATTTCAGAAAAACTTACTTTTTTTCTAAGATAATGATATGTTCCAGTAATCAAATAAACATCATCAGTATTGAAAGACATAAATTCGTCAGATTTATGATGTGAGATAAAATCTTCCAAGTCTAAATGTAAACTGTTACTGCAATCAATGACGAAAAATGCAGTCAAGTTATCTTGATTGGAAAAAGCACTAATAGCGATTTTCATGCTTCCATTATATCGTTGTATACTGCAATAGTCAAATAAAAACAGGCAAGTGGAGGATTCTTGCCTGTTTTGTTGTGTTGCAGACCTATACAACACTTGCAGATGATGAAAGGGGAATGCCATCTGCGTTGATATTTTTATACACAAAAAATTATAACCATGCAAGATTGGTGCCATTTTTAGAAATATAGCAACCACCAATAGGACTTTTATGTGTGTGGTCAGTTAGAACAACATCTAAATCATAATCATCATTGTTTGCGATTGTTAATGATTGCTCTATCATATATTGGAAATCATCTTCGGTAAAATCCATAGCTTCCAATATCATTTTATGTTCTTTGCCTGATTTAGTTTCACTTGCATAAAAAGCAAATCTGGCAAGAGTCTTTCTGATTGTGATAGGTTTCATTATCTATTTTATCACATTTTTATTTGGCATAAAAAATGGGGTGGTAATCTTACCACCCCATGAAGATTTTGTAAATAAATTACACTACATCAATAACAGCGAAATCATAACCAGAGGCCCAATTCACAAACTTAGTCTTGATTTCATTTTCTGGAAGCTGTTGGATAATCTTTGAAATGTTCACAAATGAATTCTTCATTACATGACTATCACAGTTAGACTTTCTAACTGCTTCTGACACTTGAGCGAACAACTCTACACCATGCTTCTTCCTGAAATTGGAAATAGGAATCTTCTTCATTACATACCTATAAAATAATAGTATTACAGCGAACTGCAATACTATTATAGTCATCGAATAGGGTTTGTCAAGTATCAGACCTTGACTTTAGTGTTAGTTTTCTCCATTGCAATCTTCACCAGCACATCAAGGGTGTCATTGATTGCTTCTAACTTCATTGAAGAGGTTTTCTTGGCTTCCTCATTCAAGCGATACAATGTGGTCAATGGAAAACCATACTCTTCATGTAAAGTTTTGATGATTGATGCGAATGATGTTGTCTTAGATGGAGCAGGAACAATAACAGGTTGCTCAATTTCAACAGTCTTATTCTTGCTACCTTTTGCACGTCCGGGATTCTCAACCAGTTTCCAAGGCTTGTGCTTGTTGACAGTGATAGAGCGAACTTCGGAAACTGCCTTTACTGCTGTTCCTTCAGGGTTACCAAGGAAAGCGTCAACACCGGGGAACTCTGCCTTGTAAGTCATTTCTGGGTACAATGGGACACCAATTGCTTTGAGGCTGTTGTCTACAACAAACTTACGATACTGAGCCATGTATTTGATGTTTGAACACTTGACGATGGACATAACATCTGACAGTGGTAGGGACTTCATGCTATCTCTCCTAAGTTGATATTTTACTGTTCTATCAACCACAACAGAAGTATAACATAATGTAGTATATTGTGCAAATCAGTTGTGTGAATTTTAAGTAAAATAATTAAATTTGTTTCTTGTATTTTGGGGTGATAATATTATCACCCCAGCTTCTCATGACAAATAAAAAAGGGGAGATTTTACTCTCCCCTTTAGAATCACTTGCTTATCCCCAGTATTTGCCTTATAATACGTCTCAATCCACCAAAAGCAATCGGGGTTTCTATGGTCTTATCTTCTTGTGCGACAATCTCTGGAGTCATGTCTTCTGTTTTACCAAGAAAATGAGCCTTACTTATCCATTCATTCTTCCTTGTGTAAGTCATTTTAGGATGTAATGGAAAACCTTCAGGATTGTTCTCACGAACCCAATCCTGATACTGCTTGAAGTTTTTGAATTGATGTGATTTTATTGCTTCTCTCACAACAGAATAAGGAAGAGAAACGCCCAATTTAGGGTTACCACGATGACGCTTCTGTTCCTGAACCGCTACCTGCATTTCATGAACAATTGACATTTTATTGTAGGACTTTCTTTTGTCATTGTGTGATTTTCATCACGTAATATAGTATACCTAATGCGTGTATTTATATCAACTAATTTATTCTTTAACTGGTATTTGTGGTATGTTTTATCTCGAAATATTGGGGTGATTATTCAATCACCCCATGCTCGATTTTCAAATAAAAAAATCCCCTCATAAATTCTCTCTGGAATTCTTAATGAGGGGAGGAGTAAGGACATGCAACACCAACCAACCACAAACAATGGGCGATGAGGGACTCGAACCCCCACTCAAGGGATTATGAGTCCCCTGCTTTAACCATTAAGCTAATCGCCCAGCTTTCCTAACTGATTTTGTTCATACCCCACGTATAAATTTTCAAACCATCAATTAGGAAACAGGTGGTATGGGATTTGCACCCATATCAAAGGCTTATGTTCCTCTGCTCTACTTAAGCTAACCACCAAATCATGAGAAGAATGTACCAAGGAGATACGAACTGGCAAAGGAGATTTAGACACATCCTTCTCATGTTCCCAGAAGCACCACCTTCTGGATTTTGTTCTCAACGCTGAAGTCGTCTTGAACAAACTTATGATACCCTTAATCTATATATTCTGCCACACTTTTTCTGCTTTTTTGTTCGATTCCTTGATATTCAGAAAGATATTCAATATCACCATGAGAATCAAACTCTAATATAAGAAATTTTGGTTCATATGATTTTTCTGCTGTATGCTGTTCAAGAAAAGCATTAAGATATGTATGATTTTCGAAAGACAATTTGATTATTGGGTCATAATCTTCTGTCACTTCATACAGAACATATTTCATTTATCATAACCACTTTCTTCATGGTGTGGTTTTGACTGGGCAAATAACATGAATGGATAAAAGATAATACCGCCAATGATTGCTACAATAAAGTAGATAATAAAATACACTGGCTCCAAATAACTCCAAGGACTTATTTTTCTTTTAGACATGATTTATTCTTCTTCATCCTCTTCATCTTCTTCGTCTCTGAAGAAATTTTCTAATCCTACATGGTTTTGTTCAAGTTCGCCAAAATATCCCACATCACCGCCAAGGGCATCATTATGGCAAAGAATATTTTCTGCTTCTTCATCAGAATCCATGTATTCATCTGTTTCTACTATTGTAACACCATCAAGTTCACATCGCTTAGAGAACATTGAAGCATCACAGTCTTCTTCAAGATAAAAAATATCATTTTCTTCATCATAATAAGAATATTCTGAAAATGATTGGCTGATATTTCTTGCACGAACATCATCGCCATCTACCTTGAGATAGCCATGACGTGGAGTTTCAATATAAACAACATTGATAGATTTCGACATTGTATTTACCTCTGATGGCTCATTATATCACAATATCTGGAAATGCAAATTTTATTTTGAGTAAGAGAATTGGGGTTATAATATTATAACCCCATGCATAAAAAAATCCCCCAGAAAACACTACTAAACTGGGGGATAGCTCTCATTCTGTTTCAATATTGAATCCTACCCCAAAGGCAAGTCAGAATGAGAAAATTTTAAATTACCATATTCTTCTTGATATGCTTGCACTGCTTCCAAAGCAAACTGATATCCTTTAAGCTTATCTGATACCATTTCAAAATTAAAACCTAAGCTAACAAAAGTAAACCAATCATCTG
>JACCDX010027139.1_pt1 | contig 18312 bp, 15 predicted proteins | sample 7449681 | NCBI WGS metagenome assembly JACCDX01 (sample SAMN15323450, study PRJNA562643) | freshwater metagenome | isolation source: river surface water | place: USA:Blue River Watershed | collected 2017-08-18
AGCAGGTCAGGGCAGAAAGCACGGCCCAAATGGAGATTTCGCAGCAAGATGCAATAGCCGTGGCGTTGACCCACCTCGGCTATGAAGTCCCAAGGCGCCTCTACGTGAATGCGGTTATGGAAGACACCCCGGCCTCTGGATTAGTGGTTGCTGGCGACTTTGTGATCTCCGCTGGAGGGGTGCAAGTCGAAACTTTTGATCAGCTTCGCGAGCAAATTACAAAGACCAATGGCGAAGCCATGGAACTCGTGGTTGAGCGCAAAGGAAAGCTGGTAGAGCTGAATCTGAAGCCACAGCCCCGAGACGGAAGTTTCTACATCGGGGCGATGGTCGGTTACACCTATGAATTTCCTAAGCAGGTAGCCCTTCAGTTGGGTGATGTCGGCGGACCAAGTGGTGGCTTGATGTTCACCTTGGGCATTGTTGATCGATTTACCCCAGGGTCTCTGGCCGAAGATCACCATGTAGCTGGCACCGGAACAATCTCTGGAGAGGGTCTAGTTGGACCAATCGGCGGTATTCGATTGAAGATGATTGCCGCCAAGAATGCCGGCGCAGAATTGTTCTTGGTTCCGGAGAAAAACTGTGAAGAAGCTGAAGGTTTTGTGCCAGAAGGTTTGGCTGCGGTTTCCGTGGCAAACTTTGATGAAGCAATCCAAGCAGTAGAAAAACTAACGTCAGGGGAATCCTTCCCCGCGCTTATGTGTAAGACCAACTAGGAGCATCTGTGACTTTCCCAACACCTGCCCCACGCAAGGTATCGCCACTTTCGATTGCCCTCGGAATCCTGGCCGCTATTGCTTTCGCGCTGTTTAGCGCAGCTGGCGTCTACACCGATTGGCTTTGGTTTAGACAGCTTGGTTTCGAAGGTGTTTTCGTCAACCAAATCCTTGGTCAGATTGTCGCATTTGCGGCTGGATTTGTGGTTATGGCGTTATCGGTTGGCATAGCGCTGGGTATTGCTTGGAAGACTAGGCCTGTTTATGTGAGGATGCCGGGCGAGTCTCCGTTCGAGGCTTACCAGCAGATGATTGAGGGCCTTCGCAAGGTTGTGATGATCGGACTACCAATCGGATTGGGAATCTTCGGAGGTCTGATTATGTCTAGGGAGTGGGAGAGTGCCGCTCTATTTCTAACCTCGTCAGACTTTGGAGTTACTGAGGAGCAGTTCGGACTCGATGCATCCTTCTATGTTTTCCAGCTGCCATTTCTGCAGCTAATCATTGGTTACCTTTCCGGGGCTGTCCTACTGGCCGGTTTGGTGAGCGGTGCCGTGCACGTTATCTATGGATCGGTGCGATTCACTGGTCGGGACATCCAGGTATCCAAGGCTGCTCGAGTTCAGCTCTCAATTCTTATCGCTGGTTACCTAGTGATGCAGGGTGCGAGCCTCTGGTTAGACCAATACGTCACAGTAACCACCTCGGGATCGCTTTTCACCGGAGCCAACTACACCGACGCCAATGCTGTGATTCCGGGATTGCAGATTCTTGCCATGATCTCTGTGGTCGTTGCACTGGCGTTCCTGTTTACCGCTTTCATTGGTAAGTGGCGCATTTCAATCATCGCTACCGCACTCATGGTGGTCAGCTCGCTGGTTCTTTCTGGCCTCTACCCATGGCTTGTCCAGACTTTTCAGGTTGTGCCAAATGAGCGAACCCTGGAGAGCAAATTTCTGCAGCGCAACATCGATGCAACCCGAGCCGCGTTCGGCCTGGACTCGGTTGAAGTCGTTGACTATGACGCGAAGGTCGTGGCTGAGCCAGGTGCACTCAAAAATGATGCCAAGACCACTGCCTCGATCCGTATCTTGGACCCTGCTTTGGTCAGCGATGCATTCAGGCAGCTCGAGCAGTATCGCCAGTACTACAGCTTCCCAAACCGTCTACACGTTGATCGCTACACGATTGATGGTCAGACCCAGGACACCGTTGTTGCGGTTCGCGAGCTGAACCAGGCTGGCCTTGGTGACTCGCAATCTTGGTACAACTCGACCATTGTCTACACACACGGATTCGGATTGGCCGCCGCCTACGGAAACAAGCGTGACAATGATGGAAAGCCACTGTTCCTGCACTCCGGTATTCCACCAGTTGGAAAGCTCGGCGAGTTCGAGCCAAGGGTTTACTTCAGCCCGAACTCTCCGCTCTACTCAATCGTTGGAGCGCCCGCTGGTGCAGAGCCGCTGGAGTTTGACTACCCAGCCGGTGAGGATGGTCAGCGCGAGACCTACACGACCTTCTCAGGAGATGGTGGTCCAAAGATTGGTGACCTGCTAACTCGTGTTGCTTACGCACTCAAGTTCCAAAGCGAGCAGATTCTTCTCTCAGATGCAATCAATCCAGAGTCTCAGATCCTCTACAACCGAGCACCTGCTCAGCGCGTTCAAGAGGTGGCTCCTTATCTGACTCTGGACAGCGAGGTTTACCCGGCAATCGTTGACGGTCGAATCAAGTGGATTGTGGACGGCTACACCCTGAGCAACCGCTTCCCATATTCCAACCTGGAGAACTTCGGCCAGTCGGTGCTGGACTCGGCCTCCGAAGGCTTCCGAGGCGGAATCGGCTCGGTGAACTACATCCGCAACTCGGTCAAGGCAACCGTGGATGCCTATGACGGGTCAGTCGACCTATACCAATGGGACGACCAGGATCCAATCCTGAAGGCTTGGATGCAGGTGTACCCAAACACCATCCAGCCAAAGTCAGAGATGAGTGCCGAGCTCATGGCCCACGTCCGCTACCCAAGCGACCTGTTCAAGATGCAGCGTTCGGTGCTGGGTCGCTACCACGTAACTGAGGCCGGAGCCTTCTACTCGCAGCAGGACGCTTGGATGACTCCTAACGATCCTGTCGGTAGCAACAGCCTGGGAACCCTCCAGCCTCCCTACTACCTGACCATGCAGACGCCTGGCCAGAGTCAAAGTGCGTTCTCGCTCTACTCGACCTTCATTCCTAAGTCGACCGGCGAGACTACTCGAAACGTTCTCACTGGATATCTGGTAGCCAACTCGGACGCAGGCTCAAAGGCGGGAAAGGTTAGCGACAGTTACGGGCGTCTAACCTTGCTCAACCTGCCACGAGAAACCATCGTTCCTGGCCCAGGTCAGGTGCAGAACAACTTCAACGCTGACAGCAATGTTTCATCCCTCTTGAACTTGCTACGACAGGGTTCAACTCGAGTACTCAACGGCAACCTGCTAACCCTTCCAGTTGGTGGTGGACTGCTGTATGTCCAGCCTGTATACGTCGAGTCAACTGGCGAGACCAGCTATCCGCTTCTTCAAAAGATCCTTGTGGCCTTCGGTGACCAAATTGCATTCGAAGACACCCTGGATGAAGCACTGGACGCGCTATTTGGTGGGGACAGCGGTGTCGAACCTTCACCTAGTGAGCCGGGCAATGGTGCGACAAGCTCCGCCTCGGTCAGTCCGGGTGTTGACTCGGGTTCCAACCCCGCATTAAGCGCGGCACTGAACCGAGCTAGCAAGGCGCTGCAGGACAAGCAAGCAGCGTTGGCAGCTGGCGACTGGAATGCGTTTGGTGAGGCAGACGAGCGATTGGCCCGTGCCATCGAAGATGCTTTGGCTGCGCTGGACTAATTCCAAACCAGCTGGTAGAATTTGAACTTCGCCGCGGGGTGGAGCAGTTCGGTAGCTCGCCGGGCTCATAACCCGGAGGTCGTAGGTTCAAATCCTGCCCCCGCAACCAATTAGAAACAGCCCCTTCGGGGGCTGTTTTCTTTTCTGTGAACAACTTTTTTCGCGCGATGTGGTTTTTCCCTAACCTCACCACATGCCTCTATTGCTTCTTTTCCTGCTGACACTCAGTGGTTGCTCTGAAAGCTCCGAAGCAAAACTGATTGACAGCTACCTCGCTGACTCTGCAGCTGGAACGCAGTCAAAAGCGCTAACTGGCCGCGCACTGATCGCTCAGCAGCAGGCTCTCGCTCTTGTTACTGAACTTGGGTGGTCTCAATCCGGCTCAGCCAAGTATTCGGAGCTTCGAGTAATCGAAGGCGGAGAAGTGCTGTTTTGCCTCGATGTTTCAGATGTCAGTTTTTTCGATACCGAAGGAAAGCGAGTCGAGCTATCCAGGTCAATCGAGCATCTTCTGATGAGGGCCAGGCTGCTTTCTTCGGGGCGCGAAAAGAAGATTGAGAATCTTGAGGAGGTGGGCTCGTGTTAGTTGAACTTGCAATACTGATGGGTCTTGGCGGCGCCTGCGACGCAACCTTGGCAGCGCTTGGAATCTGCAGCTCACAATGTGATGATGCTGAGGTCCCGAATGGCTCATTCTCGCTGTGTGCAACTAAGGAAGAAAAGAGCACTTCTGCCAAGCCACAAGAAAAACCTATGCGGGAGTGCAAGTACTACGTCAATGGAACCATCGACGTGCCAACCCAAACGATTATTACCGCATGGGTGGAAGTCGGTTCTAGGCCCTGCATCGGAGATAAGCCCGTTGAACCAAAGGTCGTCTACAAAACTATTACCGAACAGCTTGACGATATCTTCAGCGCTCGCGCGCAAGCACCCACCGCCTACACGGATGCCAGGCCCAGGCCAGAGCCTTTTGAGCCCATCAGGCTTTGGGTAGAGGTCGAGACTCAGCAGCAGACCGGCTCACTTTTTGGAGAGCCAGCAAAGATTAGATTTCGCCCAGAGGCAACTCGATGGGATTTTTCCGAGGGAAGCGATGGCTATGGTCAATCAGTCACCATTGGATTCTCTCGTGAGGGCGAGAACTGGGCACAGGCCAAGGTGCGTTTCTCTGTTGACTATGAAACGGGAGGAAAGTGGACTTACAACGCCGCTGATTTTTGGCTCTCCAGCAATCGGATTGACTTTATCGTTTTCGACCCACCCCGAAGGACTCTTCTAGTTACCCCGGAAGGCTAAGGAAGTATTCAGGAATAATCCATAAAATCTCCAGAGTTGCTGCTTGATAATCAAGTGCAACGAAAGGCGATCGAAATGTCCAATCAGTGGAATCGTTCCTCAGACGCACAGTTTCTTGTCACTCCGACCTATCAGGCACCGAGTCCTGCGAAGCCTAAGAGGTCTGGAAGTCGAGTGTTTAGGCCTCTCGGAATTGCATTGCTTGCACTGAGCACCGCAGTAGTTGGCGGCATCATCGCATCGAGTGCATTTACGCTTTCTTATCTCACGCTTAGCCAGCCAGCACCGGTCGTGGTGAACAACACCCAGCAGGTGAACTGGGTTACTGGAGCAGCAGCAAATGCATCCCCATCTGTAGTTACGCTCGCGGTAAGTTCTGACATGTCATCGGGTTCAGGCTCTGGAGTGATCCTCACTGAAGATGGCTACATCCTCACAAACGCCCATGTGGTAACCCTCAGCGGCTTGACCGAGGATGCTGAGATTGCGGTTCAGCTCTCTACCGGTGAGGTCTACCGAGCCAAGTTAGTTGGATTTGATTCTGTCTATGACCTCGCGGTCATCAAGATCAGCGCCACTGGATTGAAGCCAATCGTGTTCGCAGACTCTGACAACCTCAACGTTGGTCAAGATGTCGTTGCCATCGGAGCCCCCCTGGGACTTGCATCGACCGTGACCCAGGGAATCATCTCCGCTTTAGACAGAACCATTCAGGTTGCTAGCTCAGAGGTGAACGGCGATAACAGTGGCCTGCAGTTTTGGACCGGAAATGGAAGCGCGCCAATTAGCCTCCAGGTAATTCAGACTGATGCGGCAATCAACCCGGGGAACTCTGGCGGCGCTCTGGTTAATAGCACGGGTGAGTTGATTGGTATCAACGTTGCAATTGCGACTGCTGGTGGCGGCGAATCCGGGAGCATCGGGGTTGGATTTGCAATTCCATCCAATACTGCAAATCGAATCGCGCAGGAAATTGTCAACACCGGAGCTGCTTCGCATGGTCTGCTTGGGGCTTTGGTGCGTGACAACTCGGAAGCTGATTCCTCCTTCTCCACAGGAGCACTGGTAGAGGATCTAACCGAGGGCGGTGCAGCGGAACGAGCAGGGATTCGCATCGGTGATGTGGTCGTGAAATTTGCTGGCAAGCGAGTCAATGGAGCCTCGGATCTCACGGCTCTGGTGCGGGCTCAGGCTGCTGGAGCAAAGGTTCAGGTCGAGGTATTGCGAGATGGTGTCGTGCTTTCACTCACCGCAACCTTGGGTGATGCCTCGGACCTAAAATAAGCCGCATGGAAACCCAACCAATGTCATCGACTCTGACCGAAGAGCAGGTCGAAATAGATAGTGGCGACCACGAGCGTTACTCTCACTACGTAAACAAAAACAAGATTGTTGAATCTGCCGTCATGGGCAGTGCGGTGGTTGCGCTGTGTGGGAAGGTTTGGGTTCCATCACGCGATCCACAGAAGTTCCCGGTTTGCCCAACCTGCAAAGAAATCTACGAAAACCTGCTCAAGGATTAGACGAACTCGGTTGGAATCGCCGGTTCACCTCGCGAGAGTCTCAGCGCGGTGGAGGGCAGCTCGGCAAGTGCTGCTTTGTGGTGTTCCCTGGCTTGGGACAGCGTTGGCTTCGAAACCAACTGACCAGCTTGGATGTATTCGACCTGCAGTTCTCTGCCTGCAGCAGAATCCGAAATCAGCTCGCCGGTTGCAGTGGCACCGCTAAGTTCACGAACCGCTCTCTTTTTGCCACCGCGGGACGCTTTGTTCGCCGACTTCTTAGCCACCGCGTGCCAGTTTGCCCCATCAAAGTGTGAGACCAGCTTGTATACAAATCCTGCGGTTGGCGCTCCGGACCCGGTTACCAGGGAGGTGCCAACCCCGTAGTTATCAACGGGTGCTTGGGCCAGTGCGGCAATTGTGTACTCATCCAAGTCACTGGTCACCGTGATTTGAGTTTTTGTCGCGCCCAAGCTGTCCAAAAGCTTTCGCACTTCAATCGCTGATGCGACCAAGTCACCTGAGTCAAGGCGCACAGCATGAAGCTTTCCAGCTGTCAGCTCTACCGCTTTTCTCACGGCACGCTCAACATCGAAAGTGTCGACTAAGAGGGTTGTCGAGTTGCCAAGAGCGCTCAGTTGTGACTCAAATGCCTGATCCTCAGAGTCGTGCAACAGCGTGAAGGAGTGAGCGCTGGTTCCAAAAGTCGGAATCCCATACCGCATTCCTGCCTCTAGGTTGCTGGTGCCATCGAAACCAACCAGATAAGCAGCTCTCGCAGCCGCAACGGCAGCGGATTCATGTACTCGCCTGCCGCCCATCTCAATTAGCCTCCTGGTTCCAGCAGCACTGCGCATTCTCGCTCCAGCGGATGCCACAGCGGAATCAAAGTTGAGTATGGAGAGGATCACCGTCTCCAGCATTACCGCGTCGGCAAAGGAACCCTCGACAGTCAGGACGGGGGAGTGGGGGAAGAAGATCTCCCCTTCTCGGTAACCAGAGATGTCGCCTTGAAATTTGTAGCTCTCAAGAAACTTCAGTGTCTGTGAATTCACGACAGCATTTTTCTCGAGGTAATCAAGTTGATCCGGAGTGAACCTGAAGTCTGATACTGCATCCAGCACTCGATCAATGCCGGCCAGGACCCCGAATCTTCTGCCACCGGAGAGCGATCGAGTAAAGACTTCAAAGACACATGGGCGCGATGCCTTGCCTGAGTGCAGGGCAGCCTGAACCATGGTCAGCTCATAGCGATCGGTATAAAGTGCGACAGACACCACACCAGCCTAATCAGCCAAGGCTCCCAGCCCTAGACTTACCTCGTGGATCCAAGACCAATTGGTGTATTCGACTCGGGCGTCGGTGGCCTAACCGTAGCTCGAGCGATTATCGACCAGTTGCCGCATGAATCCATCGTCTACGTTGGCGATACTGCAAACTCTCCCTACGGCCCGAAGCCAATCTCCGAGGTGCGGGAGCTAGCGCTTGGAGTTATGGATGAGCTAGTAGCATCTGGCGTCAAACTTCTGGTGATCGCATGCAATTCAGCATCGGCAGCGGTGCTGCGCGATGCCAGGGAGCGCTACACAGCCAAGCTTGGCGTGCCAGTGGTTGAAGTGATTCAGCCTGCTGCCCGAAGGGCGGTGGCCACCTCACGCAATCGCAAGGTCGGTGTTATCGGAACCGTTGCGACCGTCACCTCTGGTGCCTATGACGATGCATTCGCAGCAGCTGTCGACCTGGAGCTGCACACTCAGGCCTGCCCAAGTTTTGTTGACTTTGTTGAACGGGGAATCACATCGGGACCCGATGTTCTGAAGGCGGCAAGTGAGTATCTTGCGCCGCTAAAGGCTGCCGGCATTGACACCCTGGTTCTTGGCTGCACCCACTACCCGCTGCTTCAAGCGGCTATCTCCTATGTAATGGGCGACAAGGTCACTTTGGTTTCGTCAGCAGACGAAACCGCGAACGATGTCTTTAGAACTCTGACCGAGCATGACTTGCTCGCCCCCGAAAGCGCAGTGGCAAACCACAAGTTCTTCTCGACTGGCGACGAGGCTCAATTCGCGAAGCTAGCCCGAAGGTTTTTAGGACCTGAGGTGCAGAGCGTTGAAAAACTTCACAAGTAACAAAGGAACCCATGTCTAGACCTGCCCAAAGAGCCAATGACCAACTCAGACCGGTCACCATTGAGCGCAACTTCACCATTCACGCCGAGGGCTCGGTCTTGGTCAGCTTTGGCAACACTAAGGTGCTCTGTAATGCTTCGTTTACACCCGGAGTTCCGAGGTTCAAGAAAGACTCCGGTGAAGGTTGGGTGACCGCCGAATACTCAATGCTTCCCCGCGCGACACACGACCGGAGTGACAGAGAGGCCGTCAAGGGCAAGATTGGTGGCCGCACTCACGAGATTTCAAGGTTGATCGGCCGTTCGCTGAGGGCCGTCATCGATTTCAAGGCACTCGGAGAAAACACAATCGTGATTGACTGCGATGTCATTCAGGCCGATGGCGGCACCAGGACCGCGGCTATCACCGGTGCATACGTCGCCCTCGTTGATGCCATTGAGTGGGCCAAGAAAAACGGCCACATCTCAAAAGATGCCAAGGCGATCATCGATTCAGTGGCCGCGGTTTCGGTTGGGGTGGTTGATGGCAATCCAGTCACCGACCTTGAGTATGTTGAGGACGTCAGGGCTGAGACTGACATGAACGTAGTTATCACAGGGCGCGGACTATTTGTCGAAGTTCAGGGAACCGCAGAAGGCGCACCTTTTTCAAAAGCGGAGCTGGACCAACTTCTCGATCTTGCAACCAAGGCAGGCGCAGAGCTAACACAAATTCAAAAGCAAGCACTGGCGGGATAGCCCATGAAGTTGGTTTTCGCTACCGGAAACGCGCACAAACTCGCCGAGGCGAGAGCGATTCTGTCCGGAGTTGGCATGGAGGTTGAGTCCTATAACGGCCCTGAACCAAAAGAATCGGGCACGAGCTTTCTGGAGAACGCCATGATCAAAGCTCGCGCCGCGTTTGAGGCAACTGGCTCGCCAGCGTTTGCCGATGATTCGGGCATCAGTGTCGAGGTGATGGGGGGAGCCCCCGGTATTTTCTCCGCCATTTGGTCAGGAGGCAGGGACGACAAAACCAACCGTGACCTGCTCCTTGCCCAGATGGCAGATATCGATGACCCACATCGTGCGGCAAGTTTCGTCTGCACCATCGCCTATGTTTCTGAAACTGAAGAAATAAGTTTCACCGGAGTGTGGCCGGGTCGTTTGGCCAAGGAGTCCAGTGGAGCCCATGGATTTGGATACGATCCTGTTTTTATCCCTGAGGGGTTTGAGGTTACCGCAGCCGAACTTGAGCCCGAGGTAAAGAATTCCCTATCGCACAGGAACATGGCTCTAGCGCAGATGAGCTCTTATTTCTCTGGCCAAAGTCGATAGAAATTCGGAGCTCGACTTCGGTGTTCTTTCCATTGTTTCGAAGTCGACATGAACGATGCCGAAGCGCTTTGTCAATCCCTCAGCCCATTCGATGTTGTCCATAAGCGACCATGCGTAGTAACCGCGCACATCAACCCCTGAGTCAATTGCGTCAGCAACTGCGTTGATGTGTTGGTGATAGTAATCGATGCGATCGCTATCAGTAATTCGCCCATCCAAGAACTTGTCCGGAAAAGCCCCGCCGTTTTCCGTTATGAAAATAGGAACTCCGGGAAGTCGCGCTGAGGTCTGCTTCAGCGTTGCCGTCATTGAAGGCGCGTGAATTTCCCAGCCCATTTCGGTTCTCGGTTCGCGAGGGTTCATCCGAGCGCCTGATGGGGTGCCTGGAAAAAGTGCAAAGTCTTGGCCGACAGCCCACGCGCCTGAGCTTTGGGATTCCGGAGCGACTCTGAACGGCGTGTAGTAATTGATGCCCAGCCAGTCAATTGGAGCTGAAATTGACTTGAGTTTTTCCTCAGATACGAAGGACCAATCGGTAATGTCCCGGGTGTGGCTCAATACTTTCTCGTCAATTCCTCGACCTCCAAGCAGATCCAGCCAGAATCTGTTCTGCATCAGGTCAACGTAGTCTGCAACGTGGTCTACCGAAGGGTGCTCTGAAATAACTTCGGTCAGATTTAGCACTGTGCCTACGTTCTTTGCCCCAGTAGCTCTCAATGCAGCCGCTCCACTCGCATGAGCAGTCATGAGCCGATACGCAGCTTGGAGGCCTGCCGCTGGGTTATTAATACCTGGCGCGTGAATTTTGGTCGCATAACCCAGGAATGCAGATACCCACGGTTCATTTAGAGTGGCCCAGCGCTCAACGCGATCGGAGAAAGCCTCACCCAATGCGGTGGCGTATTCAGCAAAGTACTGATCGATGTCCGGGTTGAGCCATCCCCCGATAGCTTGGAGTTCGCTCGGCAAATCCCAGTGGTAGAGGGTAAGAGCCGGTGATAAGCCTCGTTCAAGTAGGCCATCGATAAGTCGATCGTAGAAATCGAAACCAGCCTTTGACTTGTGCATACCTGCGGGCATAACCCTGGGCCAGGAGACGGAGAATCGATAGGAGTGAAAGCCTAGGCTTTCGAGCAGATCTAAATCCTGCTCCACGCGGTTAACGTGGTCACAGGCGGGATCAGCCCTTGTCCCGTCTTTAATGTTGCCCGGCTGATCGGCAAAATCATCCCAGATAGATCGACCTCGGCCTTGGCTATCGCCCTCAATCTGCCAGGAGGCTGTGGCCGCGCCCAATATGAATTCGCGAGGTAGACGGCTAGCTAGAGACTGCGCAATGGATGCAACTGACATGCGATGAGTTTAGGTGCTTGGGCGCCCCCAGCAGGATTCGAACCTGCGCACCCGCCTCCGGAGAGCGGTGCTCTATCCCCTGAGCTATGGGGGCCAAGGTTTACTAGAGTAGCAGTCCAGTTATTGGAAGGAATGCGGATGGCACTGAGGCTGGTTGACCGCTGGATTTGGGATAGCTGGTATGTCTGGGACGGGGACACCTGTCACGCCTTTTATCTGTGTGCTTCCAAGGGCCTAGGGGATCCAAATCGGCGCCATCGGTACACCAGCGTTGGTCATGCCACTTCTCGGGACCTCAGAAATTGGGAGATACATCCAGATGTCCTAGCGCCATCCGACTCGCCCGCATTTGATTCTTGGACCACTTGGACAGGTTCAGTTGTCAGAGATGACTCGGGGCTCTGGTGGATGTTCTATACGGGAACGTCCAGGGAGGACGGCGGCCAGATCCAGAGAATTGGTGCTGCAACCTCGGAAGACTTGATGAGTTGGACGAAGCTTTCAAGCTCAGCTCTCGTGGAAGCAGACCCCACGTGCTACGAGCTTTACAGCCCTGAAATTTGGCATGATCAGGCATGGAGAGACCCTTGGGTATTCAGGGGACCCGACCAAGAATGGCACATGCTTGTAACTGCTCGTTCGAACTTCGGCGATCCAAAGACCAGGGGTGTAATGGGTCACGCTAAATCCTCAAACTTGGAAAATTGGGAGGTTCTGCAACCGCTTTCAATTGTCGGGTCAGATTTTGGTCAGCTAGAGGTTTTTCAGTACGCAGAAGTGGACGGTGTTCCCCTGGTTGTGTTCTGTTGCGGTTGGCGAGAGGTGTCGCATGCAAGGCAGCAAGCTCAGGGTCTTGTTGATTTCACGTATTCGCTGCCGGTTGCTCAGGGATTAGAGGGAATTGACTTCACAAACGCAAGGCCGTTCGTGGACGCCCCTGTTTATGCGGGAAGACTGGTAGAACACCCAACAGAAGGTTGGTTTTTGCTGGGATTCTGGAATGAAATCGAGGGGCAGTTTGCAGGATTTATTTCCAATCCGATTCCAGTTTCTGCCGATCCCGAGCGCGGCTTGATTCCGAGAAATTAGTCCTTTTTGACAAGCAAATTGTAAAAACTGTAAGCGGTTGCAAATTGTTATAAAAACCTAACCAAAATCGCTAGGTCCGTTAGATCTTTGTCTGTAGTTTGTTTGGGAGCACCCTCTCAAAACGAGTTCGGTGTGGTCATGAAAGGACAATTTCTATGAAGAAAGCTACAAAGTTTGTGGCTCTCTCGGCAGCAGCGCTGCTCGGCCTTGCAGGCTGTGCCGCTGACACTGCGACTGAGGAGACCACTGCTGAAGCTACTGTTGAGGAGCTACCTGCCGGTGATGGCAAGGTAACCATCTTCGGTGGCTACGGTGAGGCAGACGCTGCCAACTTCCAGCAGGCTCTAACCGAGTTCGGTGAGGCCAACGGAATCGAGATCACCTTCACCTCCCTAGCATCCTTCGACACCGACATCAAGGTAAAGATCGAGGCTGGCCAGGAGCCAGACATCGCTCTGTGGCCTCAGCCAGGTGGACTAAAGGGCCTAGCAGACTACCTAGTACCACTAAACCAGGTGTTCGACACCTCAGAGGCGCAGAGCACCCTTGTTCCAGGTTGGGACCAGCTGGCAGTTGTTGACGGAGAGCTTTACGGCCTACCAGTGTCGGCAAACATGAAGTCCTTGGTGTTCTACAACCCTTCAGCATTCGAGGCCAATGGCCTGACCGTACCTACCACTGAGGCTGAGCTTCAGGCGCTTGAGGCAAAGATTGTCTCTGAGGGTCTTGGCTACCCATGGTGTGCAGGTATCGAGTCCGGTGGCGCTACCGGTTGGGCATTCACCGACTGGATGGAGCAGTACGTTCTTATGTTCCACGGTCCAGATGCATATGCACAGTGGATCGCTGGTGACCTAGACTTCGCATCACCTGAGGTTTCTCAGGCAGCTGAGTATGTAGCTAAGCGTCTTCTTGCAGAGGGCCAGGTTAACGGTGGTGGAGCTGCAATGGCAGCTGACTCCTTCGGTAACACCGCCCCTCTATTCGAGGACGGCGGCAAGGCTGCTGGTCAGTGCTTCATGATGCGCCAGGGTTCATTCATCGTCGGCTTTACTCCTGAGGACATTCAGGCTCAGGTTGCGGCTGGTGACTACTCCAACTTCGACGCATTCCCACTACCTACCCCTGAGGGTGCTCAGGCAGGTGTTATCGGTGGTGGTGACCTATTCGCAGTATTCGACGGTCACGTTGACCAGGATGTTGCAAAGGTTGCTGCATTCATCGCAAGCGACCAGGTACTGAAGTACATGGTTTCTGCAGGTGCAATTTCCCCTCACTCCACCTTCGACAGCTCGTTGTACCCTAACGCGCTGAACAAGAAGATCGGTGAGGCAATGGCTGCCGCAGCTGTGTTCGGATTCGATGGATCTGACCAGATGCCAGCTGAGGTAAACGCAGAGTTCTGGGCTGCTGGAACTGACTTTGTTGCAGGTCGTGCAACATGGGAAGAGGTAGCAGCTCGAATCGACTCCAAGTACTAGTCGATTTGAAACTCTAGGAGGTGGCGCCGGTCTGAACCTTGGGCCGGCGCCACTTTCATATCTCTCTCGGGATATGCATAAGATTCAAACAGCAGCGAAACATCGGAGTTGGTAAATGGGCGACATAGTTTTCGGTTTAATCGCCGTCGTAATTGGTGTGGTAGTGAGTTACGGCTTGTATTGGCTCCTCAATCTCCTGGTCTCATTACTCCCGGGCAAGCTCAAGGCGAAGGCTCAGGTTTGGGCATTTGTCACCCCAGCGGCTGTTTTGCTGATCTTGGTAGCGATTGTTCCCTTGTTCCAAACCATCGTGTGGTCCTTTATGGACATTAAGGGTCGTAAGTCTGAGTTTGTAGGACTCCAGAACTACATCGACCTATTCACCGATGTTGACTTTTTGAGCATCATGTTCAACAACCTTCTCTGGGTACTCTTCGTGCCCGCTATCACGGTTGCGATCGGCACCCTGGTTGCCAATCTAGGGAACAACGTGGGTCCGACTCGCGAGAAGATTTTCAAGTCCCTCATCTTCATGCCGATGGCCATCAGCTTCGTTGCTGCCGCCACTATCTGGGCATATCTATATGCATACTCAGCGCCGGGTCGTCCAGTTATCGGATTGGCTCAGCAAGTTCAATTGTTCTTGGGGGTTACAGAACCCGTTCCTGTGCTCCAAATCGATGACTGGAGATTCAATAACTTCCTTCTCATGGCCGTCGTTGTCTGGCTCCAGGTCGGTTACTCAATGGTTATCATCTCGGCTGCCATCAAAGCGGTACCGGAGGAAACGATTGAAGCTGCGAAAATTGACGGAGCCGGTGCTCTTCAAGTCTTCACTCGCATCATTTTGCCTCAGGTTTGGGGCACGATTATGGCTGTCTTCGTGACAGTCCTGATTTTGGTCATGAAGATTTTCGACATCGTCTTGGCCATGACCGGTGGCAACTTCAACACCAGCGTTTTGGCGTTTGAGTGGTATCGCGTCTATTTCGAGAACACAGATACAGGCCCGGCCTCTGCCATAGTGATGGTTCTGGTCTTGCTGATCACGCCTTTGATCTGGCTGCAAATTAGAACCGTGAAACAACAGGAGACTCTGCGATGAGGACAGTCAGAAATTTGTTTGCCAGACTCAAGCTGGGTAGCACCCTTGCGCTTTTGTTTCTTGTTGGAATCTGGTCAATCCCTACTGTCGGTCTCTTGATTACCTCATTCAGACAACGCTCGGAGGCTGAAGTTTCACCTTGGTGGGATGCGATTGTGGATCCATTCGGAACAGTGTGGTCCACTGAGGCTTATCAAAACTCTCTCGACACCGGCATGATGGATTCACTCATTAACACGCTGGCCGTGACGATTCCTTCTGTGGTTCTACCGCTTATGATTGCGGCCAATGCCGCCTACGCGTTCACGTTTTTGAACTTCAAAGGCAAAGAGATTTACTTCGCAATTCTTGTCGGACTGATGGTGGTACCTCTTCAGTCAGCTCTTATTCCTGTGCTCAAAGGAATGGTGTGGTTCCAGAAGACCTTTGATATCCCTCTAACGGGAACCTACGCGAGCGCCTGGGTGGTCCACTCGGCGTTCGCGCTCCCTCTCGCTATCTACATTTTGCGCAACTACATGCTCTCGTTGCCGACGTCCCTCATTGAGGCAGCTCGCGTTGATGGCGCTTCGTACTACCAGATCTTCTGGAAATTGGTGCTTCCTATGTCTGTCCCTGCCCTGGCTTCGTTTGCCATTTTCCAGTTCCTGTGGGTTTGGAATGATTATCTGATTGCCTTCATTTTTGTCGGAGAACAAAAGCCCGTTATGACCTACAACCTGTTACGTCAGCTGGGTCAGTACGGTGAGGGCTGGCAAGACGTAGCGGCCGGGTCCTTCATCTCGCTAGTAGTCCCACTGATTGTCTTCTTTGCCCTTCAGCGCTATTTCGTAAGAGGACTTACGGCTGGTTCCGTTAAGTAAAGCCGAGCGACGTTTTTCAAGAAGGCCAAATGCACACTGACACATTTCTGCGCGGTGCGAAAACCTGGTGGCGACAGGCCGTTGTTTACCAGATTTACCCTCGCAGCTTTAAAGATTTCAATGGCGACGGCATCGGTGACCTAAGGGGCATCATTTCAAAAGCCGACTATCTGAAAGATCTCGGCATTGACGCGGTCTGGCTCAGCCCCTTTTACCCATCTGCGCTCGCCGATGGTGGCTATGACGTCGATGACTATCGAGATGTTGACCCAAGGATTGGCGACCTTGCTCAGTTCGATGAGTTGGTTCAGGAGCTTCACGCTCGAGGTATTCGCATCTTTGTTGACATTGTTCCCAACCATTGTTCTGAACGCCATGTCTGGTTCCAAGCGGCACTGAAAGCTGGTCGCGGTTCAAAGGAACGCGATCGCTTCATCTTCCGAGAGGGTCGCGGTGAAAATGGTGAATTACCTCCAAGTGATCTTGCAAGCCACTTCGGACCTCAGGGTTGGACCCGAGTCGAAGACGGCCAGTGGTATCTGCACCTGTTCACAAAGGAGCAGCCGGATTTCAATTGGGACAACTCGGAGGTTCACGAGGACTTTCTAAAGACCTTGAAGTTCTGGTCCGACCGCGGTGTTGATGGCTATCGCATCGATGTTGCACATGCGCTCAAGAAGAACTTGGAGCCACTGCCGGACAGGAAATCATTCTCGCTTGAGGTTATGAAGTCCGACGGAACCGATGCACTCTTTGACCGAGACGAGGTTCACGAGGTCTACAAAGAGTGGCGAGAGCTGTTTAACCAGTACGACCCACCCAGGGTTGCCGTTGCAGAAGCCTGGGTCCACCCGCATCGAAGGGCAGCTTACGCTTCAGAGTCGGGCTTGGGTCAGGCATTCAACTTCGATCTGCTGGCAGCGGCATTTGACGCTGAAAGCTACAGAACTGTCATCGACAAAAACCTCGCCTTCTCCAAGGAGAGCGGATCGTCTTCAACCTGGGTGCTTTCAAACCACGATGTGATTCGCCACGCAACCCGCATGGTAATTCCGGGTTATGGCCTGAGCGCAGATGGTTTTGGTGATGAGAATCGTTGGTATGTCGAGAACAGACTCAATCACAATCTCGATCTCGACCTCGGACTTCGAAGGGCAAAGGCGGCATCACTCCTGATTATGGCTTTGCCGGGGTCTACCTACATCTATCAGGGTGAGGAGCTCGGCCTGCATGATGTCCTGGATATCCCATCGGATCAAATGCAGGACCCACAGTGGTTCCGAGGTGAAGGCAAACTCAAGTCGCGAGACGGTTGCCGAGTGCCACTGCCATGGGAGTCAACCGGAAGCTCTTTTGGCTTTGGACCCGGTGGTTCTCACCTACCTCAGCCGAGTTGGTATGCGGATGTTGCGGTTAGCGTGCAGGAACAAAACCCCAACTCGACACTCAATCTCTACCGTCAGGCCCTCAAACTTAGATCATCTCTGGTTACTGACGAGGAGCTGACCTGGCTCGATTCACCCGATCAGACCCTTTGCTTTGCGAGGCCTAACGGCTGGGTGTGCTTTACCAACTTTGGGGACGAGCCAGTCCAGTTGCCTGATGGTGAACTCCTCGTAGCGAGTGCTGAGGTGGTTAACGGCAAGCTTGCTGGTCCCGCTACCGCTTGGCTGAAGCGCTAGTTTTTAGGCTTTTCGGGCTATTATTTAGGGAATAACTGGCCAGTGTCGGCCCTGCGGTATTTAGGACAATCGTGACCCCTGAGCAACTATCCCTGGCCATTGTGCAAGCACTTGGCTCGCTAGTTGCGTCTGGAAAACTGCCTAAATTCGATGTGCCGAGTGAGGTTGTTGTCGAGCGACCAAAAAACCGTGATCACGGGGACTGGGCGTCAAACGTTGCCATGCAGTATGCAGGCAAGTTAGGCATGCAACCAAGAACCTTCGCTGCTGAACTGGCAATCGCCCTAGAGGGTGCTGAAGGCGTTGAGAAGGTTGAGATAGCGGGACCAGGCTTTCTAAACATATTTGTTTCAGACTCCGCAGCCGCCGAGTTGGCAAGGCAGATTGTTGATGCCGGAACTAACTATGGTCGCAGCACCGAACTAGCGGGCGTAAAGCTGAATCTGGAATTCGTTTCGGCAAATCCAACTGGCCCAATTCACCTTGGCGGAACCAGATGGGCGGCTGTCGGTGATTCGCTGGGTAGAGTCCTAGAGGCTGTAGGCGCTGATGTCACCCGTGAGTACTACTTCAACGACCACGGGGCGCAGATTGATCGCTTTTCAAGATCGCTACTTGCAAGAGCTCGCGGACAAGAAGCACCTGAGGATGGCTACGCCGGTCAATACATTCAAGAGATTGCCGACCAGGTCATGGCTAAGCGTCCAGACCTACTGAGCAAGTCCGATGAGGATGCACAGGAAATCTGTCGTGAAGTCGGCGTCGACTTGATGTTCGATCAGATTAGAAAGTCGTTGCACGAGTTTGGCGTTGATTTCGATGTCTACTTTCACGAGAACTCACTGTATGAATCCGGTGAGGTAGAAAAGTCGGTCCAGGCGCTTCGGGACAA